>Ga0210405_10000062_pt1 | contig 136298 bp, 140 predicted proteins | sample IncBWH11MmetaG_FD_155492 | JGI IMG/M metagenome (GOLD analysis project Ga0210405, IMG submission 155492) | Forest soil microbial communities from Barre Woods Harvard Forest LTER site, Petersham, Massachusetts, United States - Inc-BW-H-11-M | ecosystem: Environmental > Terrestrial > Soil >... | reverse complement strand
CGGGGTAATGCCTGTGGAGCGAAGGGGGCAGGTCACTCGCGTCCTAACCAATTTCGGTCAACTGGAAACAGGAGGAACCGAGTGGTTAGAACGGAAGGTAGCAACCTTTACTGGGTGGCACGAGCCGTGTGACTGGAGACAGTCAAGCACGGTTTTGTGAGGGGCTCGGGGTGAAATTCCCCGGGCCTACTCGGCCGCCCACTTGGCGTGCGGAAGGGGGGGGCAACGTGACCTGGGTCACAGCACTACGTGACACGCGTCACAGACGACCCGCCGAATGTAGACGCAGCATTGTCCATTTTTTGGGAGAACCGAGCTATGTCATCAATTCGTGTTCTGGTCGTCGATGATTTCGAACCATTTCGGCAATTCATCTGTGAGGCGCTGGGGAAGACACCGGATTTGCAGGTTGTGGGCGAGGCCTCAGACGGATTTGAAGCGGTTCAGAAAGCGGTGGAACTGAAACCGGACTTGATTCTACTGGACATCCGACTCCCAACGCTAAATGGAATCGAGGCCGCTCGACAAATTCGCAAACTCGTCCCGGAATCAAAAATAATCTTCCTCAGCCAGGAATCTTCTGCTGAGATAGTGCAAGAAGCTTTTAGCTTGGCCGCGTGGGGCTACGTTGTGAAAGCAAAGGCCGGAAGCGAGTTGCTCACTGCTGTGGAAACGGTCATCTTAGGAAAGAAGCCTTCGGACATTTGCCGTTATCTCCCGTTAACACGCTTATAGACTTAGCTTCCCAGTACACATTCCGCCGAACCGCGCAGCTAAAGAGGTGGGCGCTATCTGGCGGTCATTCTGAGACTTTTCATACCCATGCTTCGTAAGCATATGTAAAGGAGGAATTGCGATGAAATCCTATTTGACCTTGCTTGTGCTTGTCCTACTGTTGCTGAACATTCTGGCTGGATGTGCTCCGGGACCTAACCAGTCCAAAGGAACGGCGAGCGAACACGACATGGTCGCGGGTTTCTGGCTTGGGCTCTGGCAGGGCTTTATTGCGCCGTTCGTGTTTGTGGCCTCGCTGTTCAAAAGCAACCTCAGTATCTACGAAGTCCACAACAACGGAGCTTGGTACAACTTCGGCTACCTGTTCGGCCTAGCCTGCTTCTTCGGTAGCAGCGGCAACCGAGCGGCGCGTCGGAAGTAAATCCCGACAGTAAGTGCCTGATAAACCCGGCTTACCGGACATCGCCTGATCGGCAAGTCCAGTCCTAGAACTTTTCCGATTACGGCGTTACCAGGCGTTGAATCCAGTGGTCCAATCCTTGGGCTTGGGACCAGTCAGTGATCGTGCACGCCGGTTAGCGTGCGGCAGCGTGCGTGATAGCTTCGAGAGCGATACTCGTCTTGGCCCGTTGATCGGAGCTCATCGCGAGCTGCTTCGTCTTTACGAGCTGTTGCAATTCTGTGTAGGTCGATGACCCTGCATCAGATGAGACCTTGGTGGAGAGCTCTAGGACTTTCCCTCCAGGCCACTCCCAAAGCTCCAATGTGAGTTTGCCCAGGTGTGGTTGAGATTTGGTTTGCCAATCTGTTGATGTGATCTCGGCAATTCTTTTCACGCCGGTCCAATCAACGAAAACCTGTACATCCTCGAACAGCTTAATTTGCGCGGGGCTCAAGAGGCGGGAAATGTCCGTTCCTATTAGAGGGAGCTCCTCCGTGGCGAGTTGCCTCGTAATCGAATAGGAGGTCTTCGCTCCCTCCCGTGTCAGGTCAACTTCGCATTTGAAGCCATTGCGCCCCTCCGAAAGGGTAGAGAATTTCTTTCCGTTGAGTGGCCGCAATTTAACGGTCAGATCACTCTTAGCGCCCTGACGCAGTCGCACGATTGCACCTTGAGATAGCAGATCGAGCGCACCGGTATCGAAAAAGTAGACGCGACCGGCCTTTTCTTTCTTCGCACTAAGAGCCGCGATGGCAGTTTGAGTTTCCGACGGCGAGAGCAGTAGCTTCACTTCAACGTTGCAATTTTCCTGTGCATGCAAACCGGAACAAAGAAGGAGCAACACACAGCTGAAGAAAGAGAGAGATAATGCACTTAGTTTTGGCTGGCGCATCATGTGGCTTAACAGAACTATCATAATCCAGGCCAGGTTCACCTTACCGGTAACTTGGGTACTGGGACCGACTTGATGTCCGGTTTGCGCGTAATCAGAGTTGGAGACTGGAGCGCGACCTTGGGACGGTGTGAACAGGCTCGATTTTAAGCCGTGGTCTACGCCGCAACACCTGTCGCCAAGAGAAGCACTTCGCTTTCTCTAAGAGTGAATTCGACAAAACCGCAATCTGGGCAGACCAAGAGTTTCGGAAATACCAAGATGGCCGGCCTGTCCAGATTTTTCAGCCCGGGAAAATGGATGTTAATCTCAGCATCGAACTCTGTCTGGTTGTCCGATCCGCATGTCTTGCAGTGCATGCCACGCCTCGAACTTTAGATTAGATCGCCATTGTTACAGCACGATTAAAGGCGATTTCTGAGCGAGACAGGAAAATTGAAAGGCGAGGCGGTTTTAGGGAATATCTCTCGGTTTTTCTGAAAGTTGGAGCCGAGAGTGGGAGTTGAACCCACGACCTGTCGATTACGAATCGACTGCTCTACCACTGAGCTACCTCGGCCTGTTCTATTGACAATAGCATCCGCGGAAAATTTCTGTCAATTCATCCGCGAAAATCGCGTGCTTTCAACGCGAAAAGGGATACATCGCCCAGCCGATGCCCACGCCGATGAGCAAAAAAAAGAACAGAGACCACGCGATGTATTTCACACGCTCAACGGGCTGCCGGCGGCTCAAGAAGCCGAACGCCACGGAAATCACCAGCGAGAAAAGCAGCATCGCTTGCAGGTGACTCAGCTTGAACGCGATGGCAGCGATCATGCCTTGCGTCCTCGCGCCGCTTCATAGGCGTGCAGCGCGGCAAGCAGATTCAACACGCCGGCGGCGGCGAGGAATCTCGTTCCATAATCTCCGTCGGCGTTGGACACATCCGCGCCATTCGTTTCCAGCGATCTCGCGACGAAATAGAAACTACCCGCGCCCAGGTCGGCAATATAACCGAGTCTATCGAAAGCGTCGTTCCCGTTCGAATTGAAGACGTTTCCGCGCATTCCCGCGCCAAGGATGACCAGAAGCGCGACTGTCAGGAAGCATGCCACAGCGCGGCCCCACATCTTCAAAATGGCGTGGCCTAATCCTGGCACCAGCCATCCCGCCGCCCCGATGAGGAAAGCAATCGCCTCGCGCCGCGAATCCTGCGGCGGAGCCAAGGGTGCCAAAGTTTCGTCTGCCATCTTTTTCCTTTTCGCACTGGCCTATGCCAGCAACGGGAGAATTTCCTTTTGTACTGCTCCCGTGACACGCGCTTCGCGTTCGTCAATATACATGTTCACTTCGCTGCGAATTCCAAATTCGGGCAGGTAGATTCCCGGCTCGATGGAATTGCACGTCCGCGCGATCAGGTGGCGCACGTCGTGCGTTTCGAGCCCGTCCATGTTCACACCATTGCCATGAACTCTTTCTCCGAGGCTATGGCCGGTGCGGTGAAAGAAATATTTTCCGTAACCGGCTTTTTCAATCACGCTGCGCGCTGCTTTATCCACTTGCCAGCCCTTCAGGGGCTTCCCAGCCGCGATGCTCTTTCGAATCAGATCGACGGCTTTGTCCCGCGCTTCGCGCACGACACCGAAAACCTTCGCATACTTGTCTGGCACTTTCGCGCCCAGGTAGCCCATCCATGTGACGTCGTAATAGACGCTCCCGGGCGTTTTCTTTTTCCCCCACACATCCAGCAGTAACAAATCACCTTCGCGAATGGGCGATGCAGACTCCACCGTCGGACCGTAGTGCGGATCGCTGGCATGGGCGTTGACGGCAATGTCCGGTCCTTCTTCCGTCCAGATTCCCGCGGCTTCGAATTCCTTCAGGATCCAATTCTTCAAATCAAGTTCTGTCAGCGGCTTCTTTTCGCGCACGCTTTTTGCCGCGAGCCGGAACGCGTCCCGAACGATGCGGTCGATGGCCACGCCGGCGGATTGATGGGATTCCAACTGCTCGGGAGTCCAGCAGGCTTCGTATTTCTGGACCAGATCCGCCGAGCTCACCACTTTTACCCCGCAACTGCGCACCAATTCGATCGTTCCTGCATCCACCATCGCCACGTATGGAATCGCATTCTTCGGCGAATATTGCATGGCCACGTTTCGCGCGCGGCCGAGACTTTTCTTCACATTTTTGCGGAGTTCGTCCTGCCCCGCGTATTGCAGCGTGTTTCCCGGCAGTGCGGCGAGCGACTGCGACTCGATTTTGTGCACCAGCTTCTTTGGGGTTCCTTTTGCCGGAACAAAATAAAACCACCGTCGGGTGCGCATTCCTTCAGGTAGGTTCAGGACGTGCTGCGCAATGGGATCGCGACCGCGAAAATCATAAAAGAGCCAGCCGTCGAGTTTCGCGGCCCGCAGGTCGCTCTGAATGCCCGTGATATCCGCGCTCATAAGGGAATCCGTTCCGTCACCTGAGAGTGAAGAGCCGTGTGCCTGCGTCAGGCGTCTTGCATCAGCAAGTCCAGAATCTGCTGCCGCGTCACACCGCTGATTTCGATCCGTTTCGTGCGGCTTCTTTCGCCGCTCAGAATTCTAACAGCCGACTTCGGTCTTTTCAAAAGTTGCGCCAGGAATTCGACGAGCGCTTCGTTCGCGCGGTCCTCAACAGCCGGCGCACACAGCCGCACCTTCAACGCTCCTCCCAGTTCACCGGCGATCTCGTCCTTACTTGCTCGCGGCTGTACTCTGACCGAGAAAATCGCCGCCGCTTCCCGCTCTTGAATTTCCAGCATCCGCGGCTTACCAGGCACGCTCGTACTGCACAGGAGGCTTGATTTTTTCACCGAGGCTTTTTGCGGCGCGCCTGGGCCAATAGGGATCACGCAACATTTCGCGCGCAAGAAAGATCAGGTCCGCTTGTTCTTCCATCAGAATCGTCTCGGCATGGGCGGGTTCCGTGATCATGCCCACAGCGCCCGTCGCGATTCCGGCCTGCTTTCGAATCTCTTCGGCAAACTTCACCTGGTATACCCGGGGCCTACAGGGATCTTGACGCCGGAAACGAGGCCTCCGCTCGAAACGTCGATCAAATCGACCCCCAGAGGTTTCAGCTTTCGCGAGAGTTCCATCGCCTGCTCCACATCCCAGCCGCCTTCTTTCCAGTCCGTGGCGGACAGCCGCACAAAGAGAGGCAGCTTTTGCGGCCAGACTTTTCGCACGGCTTGAACCACCTGTAATGTGAGGCGAATCCGGTTCTCGAACGCGCCGCCGTATTCATCCGTGCGCGTGTTGGACAAAGGAGACAAAAATTGGTGCAATAGATAGCCATGCGCCGCATGGATTTCCAATACTTCAAAGCCCACTGACAAAGCTCGTGCCGCCGCGTTAGAGAATGCTTTGACAACATCTCCGATCGCGTTCGCTTTAAGCGCTTCCGGAACAGCGAAGCCATCGTCGAACGCGATGGCACTGGGCGCGACAGTCACCCACCCGCCGTCTTCCAGTGTGATTGCTTTGCCTCCTTCCCAGGGCGGCGTCACACTCGCCTTCCGCCCCGCATGGGCCAATTGAATTCCTGGAAGCGCTCCCTGCGAACGGATGAATTCCGCGATCGGCCGCCAACTCTTGGAGTGTGAATCATCATAAATCCCCGTGTCACTCGGCGAGATTCGGCCTCGCGCTTCCACGGCCGTTGCTTCGGCCATCACCAGAGCTGCTCCACCGACCGCCCGGCTTCCCAGATGCACAAGATGCCAGGTCTGCGGGTGGCCGTCCTTCGCGGAGTATTGGCACATCGGAGAAACAACAATTCTGTTTCTGAGTTCGACCTCACGGATTCGAAACGGATCAAGCAATTTCATGGCTGGTTTCTCTCCGCAATCTTATTGGCCGGCAACCTGGAAACCTCGTTGCCCAAACAGCGCAGTGCCGACGCGCACCTCGGTCGCGCCCTCTTCAATGGCAACTTCAAAATCGTGGGACATGCCCATGGACAGAACAGGAAGCGCCAGACCAAGTTTTCCGGCTAGATCGTCCCTTGAAGTTTTCAAACGCCGGAAATAGGGGCGCACCCGCTCGGTGGCTTCGAGAAATGGCGGAATGCACATGAGCCCAGCCAGCTGCAACTTAGGCAGATCTAGGATTTGTTCTGCCAGGGCTGGCAATCCGGCAATCTCCACTCCGCTTTTTGTCTCTTCTGGAGCCACTCGGACTTCAATCAGCACGCGCAGCTTCCCAGTGATGCCGGCCTCGGCCCGAGCGCGGTCCAGCCGCTGCGCGACGGCGATGTCATCGACAGAGTCGACGCTGTGAAAGAGCCTGGCGGCCCGCGTCGTTTTGTTACTTTGCAAATGGCCAATCAAGTGCCACGATGCCGCCAGGCCTTCCGTCCCCGCGCGTTTCCCTTCCCACTCCTGGACGCGGTTTTCGCCGAAATGCCGTACGCCCGCTTCGTAGGCTTCACGTATCGTGCTTGCCGGGTGCGTCTTCGACACGCCGATCAGGGTGATTTCCCCCGCGCTGCGGCCCGCATGTTCCGCGGCCCCGGCAATTCTTTCTTGAATTCGCAGCAAATTTTCCCGCACGGAAGTCTGTGTCATGTTCGAAGTTAAAATCCTAGCACGCACAGCATTGCGGCGCAGAGTCTCAGCGGTTAGACTGACCTTCGACCATTGTCCCTGTTTTTCCCGGGCACTCTAAGCGATGGCTACCTCCGGAAAACTCATCGCCGTCGAAGGCATCGACGGCAGCGGCAAGCGCACGCAGGTCGAGCTCCTGGCTCTGACCCTCAAGGCGCGCGGCCACTCCGTCTATTCCACGGGATTCCCGCAATACGAATCCTGGTTCGGCAAGATGGTAGGCAAATTCCTGAATGGAGAATTCGGCTCGCTCGAAACGGTCGACCCGCACTTTTCGGCTCTCCTTTATGCCGGCGATCGTTTCGAAGCCAAGTTCAAGCTGGAAGCCGCGCTGGACGGCGGCCAAATTGTCCTCGTCGACCGCTACATCGGTTCGAATCTGGCGCACCAGACCGCGCGCGTTCCTCCCGCGAAGCGTTCCGAATTTCTCGGATGGATCGAGCACCTGGAATACAAGATCTACGGCCTGCCGCGCGAAAGCCTCATCCTCTATCTCCGCGTTCCGCCGCACGAGGCGCAGAGGCTGGTCGCGCTGAAGCCCGCTCGCAACTATACCGCTGCGCAAAAGGACCTGCAGGAATCCAGCTTGCGCCATCTGCAAGACGCCGCCGAAATGTACGACTCCCTATCGAGAAGCGTGCCTTGGGCCACCATCCAGTGTTTTGACGCCACGCAAAATTCCATTCGTGAACCCGAAGACATCGCGCTCGATGTCCTCGCCGCTGTCGAAGGCGCGCTTTCCTCAACTCCTGCCGGAGAGGAACGATAACGTATGGGGTTTTCCGAGTTTCTTGGCAACGAACGGCTCGTAGGCGCGCTGCGTGGCGCCCTCCGTGCCCAGCGTGTCCCACATGCTTTGCTTTTCACAGGACCGCGCGGCGTGGGCAAATTCACTCTCGCGCGTATGTTTGCGCAGGCTGCCAATTGCGAACGCTTGCCCGACGATTTCTGCGGCGAGTGCGCCACCTGCCAGCGCATCGCCCTACTTGCCGATCCTCAGAAACTGATCGAGCAAGGCCTCGTGGAACGCGGCGAAAGCGCCGATGCCGCGACCGTCGAGCGCATGCCGCTTATACTGCAGTCGCACCCGGACGTCTGGGCGCTCGTGCCCGACCCCGTCCGGCTCAAGAGCCCGGTCGCGCGGCCGATGCTGCGCGTGGGCCAGTTGCGAGCGGTACAGCGCGCGGCCTATTTTCAGCCCATGGGACGGCGCCGCGTCTTCATTCTCGATAGCGCGGAGACCATGCGCTGGGACGTTGCCAACGTCTTTCTGAAAATTCTTGAGGAACCGCCCGGGTCGGCGACACTGATCCTGACCGCGCCATCTCCCTATTCACTGCTGCCTACCATCGTCTCCCGCTGCCTGCAATTTCATTTCGCGCCGTTGCCCCAAGCAGCCGTCGAAAAAATCCTGAAGGAAAAAACCGGCCGCAAGCCCGCCGAAATCCGGCTCGCGGCGCAGCTCGCCGAAGGCAGCCCGGGTCTTGCGATGGAAATGGATGTTGATGCGGTTGCCGACAGCCGCAAGCACGCTCTGCGGATCCTTGAACGCGCCGCGCGCGGCCAGGGCTTTGCACAATTATTCGCCGAAACCTCCGCGCTCGCCAAAGATCGCGATTCCAGCTTCGAGGACCAGATCGCCGTTTTTTACGGCCTGCTCACCGATCTTCTCGAACTCACGTCCAAGGTCAAAGAGCCGGTTCTCCGTAATCTGCCGCTCGCGAAGGAACTGGAATCGCTGAGCAAATCCGTGGCTTCCGCGTGGGTTCTTCGCGCGATTGCCGGATTCGATGAGCTCTACGCTGGGGCGCGCCGCAACCTGAATCGGCAGTTGGGCCTCGACGCCCTCGCGGCGTCGCTCGCACGCAGCGCCACTTCCACGCCCCGCCCTTGATTCATCTTCGCGAAGAGTCGCCAAGCCAGAATTAAACGGCTAGACTGTAACCCACAGCCCGCTTAACGCATCTCAAGAACAGCACTCCAACCCCGCTCGTCAGAAGGAGCAGTCATGGTGAACCGTCGCATGTTTCGTCCGGGTTTCCCGGACGTCAAGGAGCAGAGCGCTCCCCGCCCATCCCACAACGGCCCTGTGCCAAGCAAGAAACCCGCTCCACCCGAGACCACCCACGCGGAAAACTTCTACTGGGTCAAGCAGATGCAGTCTCATACGCCGATGGCCGTGGTGCTGGAAGGCGGAGAGGTGCTTCGCGGCACCGTGGAATGGTACGACCGCGATTGCATCAAACTGACCCGTCAGGGCAGCCCCAACCTGCTCATATTCAAGCGGGTGATCAAGTACGTCCACAAGGACGGAGAAGAGTCTTCCCAGGGCGGCGATGAGTAGATTCTCGCCCTGATTCTCTAGCGATCGATGGAATGTCCGGCAGCTGCGCCGAACGTGAGCAAAGCCTTTGCGGCCAGTGAACCGCTTTCGTTGAAAATCTCGCACTCCGCTACCACAAAATTTCTGCCCGCTCGCAAGACCCGTGCATCTGCTTTGATGCGCCCACCTGGAACCGGTTCCAGATAATTTATTTTCAGTTCTACCGTGACGATTTCCGTTCCCTTCGGCACGGTGGAGTATGCCGCGATCGCCGCCGCGGTGTCTGCCAGCGCCGCCAGGATCCCTCCGTGCACCACGCCGTGAATCTGCTTGTGCCGCGGCTTCACGTCCAGCCGGAAGATCGCGCGCCCGGTGTGCACGCTTTCCACATCAAAACCAAGCAGGTCCGTCGAGCGGCTCGCTTTCATTCGCTGGCGCACAAGATCCGTAACGCGCTTCTCTGCTTTTGACATTTTCTTCGCCATCGCATTTCGCCGCTTTCCACTGCCCCCTTTAAGAGCTCCTAGCTGTATTCGTCATATCGCTTCACTTCCCTTCTCTTTACTTCTTCTCTGACTGAAAACTGAATACTGAGAACTGAAACTCAGTAAGCAGATAGCCCTCCATCCAACGGAATCGCCGCACCCGTCAGCCACGACGATTCTTCCGACGCCAGGAACACCGCCATTTCCGCCACATCCACCGGCCGCCCGATGCGTCCCAGGGGAATTGTCGCGATGCGCGCCTTCCGCAATGCCTGTCCTTGTTCCGTCTCGTTGAAGACTCCTTTCACCAATTCCGTCTCCACGATCGAGGGGCAAATACAATTCACGCGGATATTTTCATGCGCGTGATCGATGGCCATGGCCTTGGTCAGCATGGTCACGCCGCCTTTCGAAGTGCAATACGCCGCGCGATCCTTCACCGCCAGAAGCCCCAGCACCGAGCCGATGTTCACAATCGCCCCACCAGCGCACTTTCGAAACTCCGGCAGCACTGCCCGCGACATCAAAAACGGTCCCTTGATATTGACCGTCATCAGCCGGTCCCATTCTTCTTCGCTGATGCCCTCCACCGTCGAAACGTGCAGCGCACCGGCGTTATTCACCAGCACGTTGAGCCGCCCGAACCGCTCCACGGTTCCCTTCACCGCCCGGGCAACTTCCGCACCGCGCGTCACGTCGCACTCCATCGCCAATCCTGCGCCGCCGTCCTTCTGGATTTCGCTAATTACTTCCCGCAGCTTCTCCAATCGCCGTCCCGCGACCGTCACGCTCGCGCCTTCTCGCGCAAACGCCAGCGCAATAGCGCGTCCTATCCCAGTTCCGCCACCAGTTATCAGGGCAACCTTGCCAGAAAGTCGTGTCACGTTCTTCCCTGCTCCCGCGTCTAATAGGATGCTGCGGCACCACGTTTCTGCGCGGTGCGGGTGGGCGCGACTCTAGCATCCGGCTCCCCCACCCCGCAAGCCAATCGCATTGCACTGTATGTTAGTGTCTCGGGCGACGGACTGCGGCTCATCGGTCACACGTTCAGAAACGACGTTGAGTCATCTATCTGTCTTGCTTATTACTAAAGACTTATAACTTACGACTGAAGACTCTTATGCGCATCGGCATAACCTGTTACCCCACCTACGGCGGCTCCGGCGTCGTCGCCACCGAACTCGGCATGGAGCTCGCCGCACGCGGCCACGAAATCCATTTCATCAGCTACGCCCCGCCCATCCGCATGAACCCAAACGATCCGCGCATCCATTTCCACGAGGTGGAGGTCGCCTCTTACCCGCTTTTCGACCATCCACCCTACACGCTGGCGCTCGCCACGAAAATGCTCGAAGTTTTCGAATCCGAATCGCTCGACCTGCTCCACGTCCATTACGCGATTCCGCACTCCGTCAGCGCCCTGCTCGCGCGTTCCATGGCTGCGCCGCGCCGCCTTCCCTTCATTACTACGCTTCACGGAACGGATATCACGCTCGTCGGTAGCAACCGCAGCTATCTTCCCATCACAAAGTTTTCCATTGAGCAGAGCGACGGCGTCACCTGCATCTCGCACTATCTTTTGAAAGAAACCATCAAGGACTTCGATATCAAGCGCCCTATCGAAGTCATCCCCAATTTTGTGAATTGCGATCTCTACAATCGAACTGCCGACAAAGGGCTTGCCGCCCAATGGGCTCCAGGTGGAGAAGCCATCCTCATGCATCTTTCGAATTTCCGCCCCGTAAAGCGCGTCCCGGACGTCGTGGAAATCTTCGCCATCGTTCGTGGCAGAATGCCGGCAAAGCTTGTCCTCGTCGGAGACGGCCCGGACCGCGGCGCAGCCGAATTTCTTGTCCGCAAATATGGTTTGCAGAAGGACGTGCTCTTCCTCGGGAAGCAGGACAACGTCTACGAAAAACTCGCCGCGGCCGATCTCTTCCTGCTCCCTTCGCAGCTCGAATCTTTTGGCCTTGCCGCCCTCGAAGCCATGGCCTGCGAAGTCCCGGTAATCGCCACAAACGTCGGCGGCGTCCCCGAAGTCGTCGAGCATGGAGTGGATGGATTTCTGGTCGAGCCCGGCGACGTGGGAGAAGCGGCCCGTTACGCCATCGAAATCTTGTCCCGCGCCGACCGCGGCCGCGAAATGGGAAAAATCGCCCGTATCAACGCCAAGAAAAACTACTGCGCCAATGACGTCATCCCTACCTACGAGCGCTACTACAAACGCGTCCTCGAAGAATCTTGACCAGCGACCACTGCCGTTGTAGCTCCGGCCTTTAGGCCTGAGGCTTGTCCTCGGCCGCCTTCGGAGGTGGGTGCATTTCGCTCTCCGGTCGGCGGGACGCGCGCCTCAACTGGCGGCGGCCTCCGCCGATGCCTGCACCTCTGTTCCCGAGCCGCCAGACTTGGCCGTAATTTCGAGTCCATTCTTGTTCATGTCGAATCTCTGCTTCCGGTCCAACCCCTTGACGAACTCACGTACCGCCTTACCGACCGCTCCAGGCAGACTCGACGCCTCCACTTTGACCGTCAATTCCGCCGTTTTTTCACTTCGATCTCGATACCGAAATTGCACCTCAAACGTTTTCATCCTACTGCCTCCTCTTTCTGACGATTTAAACTCAAGCCGGTTTAGACAATTCAAATCACCAGGGGATCTCAAAACTATCGGGGCCTTCAGCTCTGATTGTGTTTCTTGCTCGCCGCTTTCTTTCCGGAGTGTTTCGTTTTCCGGCCCTTCAACTCCGCCTTAAGCTTTTCGTTTTCTATCTTCAACGCATCGCGGGCCGCTGTCATTGTTTCGAGATCATTTCCAACCTGGCCGTTCTCTTTCTGCAGTTCTGCCACGTGGGCCTTCAATCGCTCATTCTCCTGTAGAGTCTGCGCGTCCTTGCAGGCCGTCAAGGGCAAGCTGAGCACGGTTGCCAAGGCAAATATCGCCCAAGTGTTTCTGTGCTTCATACGTCGTCCTTCGTGGAAAAGAAGTTGAATCGCAACGGGAACAACCGATCGCGGGTGAGGTGGGGGCCCCGCTGGAAACTCTGTCAGCGTAATCGAGTTTCCTGGAACGCGCAAGCCTGGTAAACCCGGTTCCTATTCCTGGCATTTTTTCCGCGCGCGTTTCCCCATCTGAGTTAGTCTTCGGAAGCCCCATGCCTTCCGATTCCACCTCTCCGCCCGAAGCCCCGGCCCGCCGTTAACGAATTATTCTTGCTCAGTGCTCTGGTTTGGTCTCGATAGAGGCCTTCAACGCTTTCGTTACTTCGCCGGCGATATCGTCCTGGACCATCAAGATGTCGTCCAATCGCCGGTCGTAGGTTTCAGACCAGACAACGAACCCCTTGTCCGCTCGAATCAACCGCGCGGCGACCCGCAGCCTGTCACCGGACTTCCGCACGCTCCCATCAAGTACATAGGAGACACCCAGCGACTTGGCGACATCGGCGATGGTTATTTGCGGAGTTCCGCGCGAATGCGGCCATAGTTTGCCCTTGAAATAAAACGAAGACGTGGGAGGCGACACTTGAAGTCCGGGAATCTTGCTGAGTTTGTCGATCAGTTCCTCGGTCATGCCGTCGGCAAAAGGCTCCTGATTCATCTCCTCGCTCAAGTCGAGAAACGGCAGCACGGCGATGGATTTCTCCGGCGGCGGAGCAATGATGGACGTTGCTGAATGATTGTTGTTTGTCACCTTGGCGTAGAAAAGAAAGACAACGACGAGCGCGAGGCACATCGCCGTGCCGGCAGCCCACAGGAAACCGTTTCTGAGGCGCGGGACGGGAGACGGCACATCTGTCGCCGGCATCGCATGTTCGCTCTCCGAAGCCTGTAGGGGACCTGTCTGTGCCTGCGTCTGGGAAACCGACTGGTCCACCCAAGGATTGACCGTGGCCACCATTCGATACCCAAGTCGCGGCACGGTCTCGATGTAATTAGGTTGCTTGGGGTCGTCGCCGAGCAGCCGGCGGAGCGATGTCACCGCCTGGTAGACGGAGTCTGGAGCGACGGTGACGTCAGACCAGACCTGACTGCGCAAGTCATCGATGCTGACGACCTCGCCGGCGTGCTCGGCGAGGCACAGCAGCAGCCGCATGGTCCGCACCTCTACCCGAGCGGTTTCTCCATTTCGTGAAATCTGGCCTGAGGTCGGATTGATGCGCCAGTCGCCTATGCGAAGCATTGTCACCTTGGGGTGGTCCATACGGGATCGGTAACCCTCTGATCGCACTGGAAGGAGCCGTTTCTCGGTTATACCACACCGCGGAGAAAGTCGGCCGCCTCCGGATCGTTCGAGCGCTTGGCTACTCTGCTCCAACCTGCCACCTGCCATGTAGCCCGATTTCAGAACTATTCAAGGTATTTCAGGCCTTGCCTCACGACCTCGCGCGTCTCACCTGGATATCGTGGCATCGCGGATGCCACTAAATCAGTGTTGAAAGCGAGGATATCGGATGAGTGGAGATTCTGCACCTCGGGCATCGGGGAAAAGGAACGCTATATTGGCGATCGCAGTGGGCGGCGGGATTGCCGGGACCTTGGACCTTCTTCAAGCTTGCATCCTGTTTGGATGGGACATTCCTCTCGTCATTGCCGGCGGCCTTCTCGGGCGGCAGGCTTTCCAGGGAGGCGCCGGCACCTATGTTCTGGGTGTATTCCTGACTTCTTTATCGCTTGCTCGGCAGCCGCTGTCTACTATATCGCCAGCCGCAGGCTGGTCTTTATGAAGGAGCACCCGCTGGTGTGCGGTTTATTCTTTGGCGCCGCGGTGCAAGAGGTCATGAATCTCGTCGTTTTGCCACTCTCCGCACTTCAATCCCGCGGCCCTTACAAACTGCATGACCTGATTCTAGGGCTGCTGGTGCACATGGTCGTTATCGGGCTGCCCATTTCGTTCAGCGTTCGGCGGTTCGCGAAATAGGCGTGTGTCTTCTTTCAGCGGTTAACATGCGTGGGTGCCACGAATCGCCAAATGAGGATCCGGCAGCCCATGCTTACCGCTGGGGTATAGGAACACTCCATGGCTGAACGCTGAGTGGCCCCTTCGGTCTAACGGCTGACGATTTTGACTTGTGCCTCGCCAAACCGTACGCCGCCTGGGTGGTGCTCCTCCCGTTTCGCCTGCATCTTTCACTTGATCTTTGATGGCAATGCGGAAGTATATCGCTTGGGTAATTCTGCGTCGCTCTGTCGGCTTTTCTTCAACTCACTTGTGGGCCTGCTATAATTACAGCTGGGGAAAACTGGGTTTTCCACCTCTCGCTTCTCTTTTTTCGATTCTTTGATTTGCGCTGAAATGCAGCAAGAGACCTCGATTAGGAGCCGCCATGTACGCCCCTTCCACACCCCAAGCCAAATTGCCGCTTTTCACCTGCTCCCGCCGTGCCGCCATGTCGTTTCTGGCCTTCGCCACCATGCTCGCGCCGTCTTTTTCCCCCGCGGCCAAAGCGGTCCCCCAAGCCTCGACTATCGTAGCCCTAGCCAGAACCCGCGAAGCCTGGGTCCAGGATCTCCGCACCAAACAGCTCGAAGCCATCCTCAAGCTCTACGCACCAGACGCCGTCTTCCTCCAACCCAACGGCGAACGCCTCACCGGCTCCGCCGCCCTTCGCACCCTGTTCCAAACCATAATGGCCACCTTCAACAGCGACCTCGCCCTCAAGAGCCAGAACCTCGAAACCTCCGGCGATCTAGCGTACGATAGCGGTGACTTCCAGGAAACCCTGACCACCATCGCCACCGGCGCTAAAATCACCTCCAAAGGCAGCTACGTCATCATCTTCAAACGCCAGCCAAATGGCAGTTGGCAAATCGTTCAGCACGTCTGGACCGGTACGCCGCCGCCCGGCACATGAGCCATCCGTCGCCGATTTCGTCGCAGCCACTTTCTGAGGCAGCCACTTTTACCACAAGGCCGATATCGACAACCGATTCTCTCCGCGCCTAACATGAAAACTCAAAGGCGAGGCGCTTTGCAGAATTTTTGGAGTGACTTGGCACTCGCAAAAGACGACCATCGATAAGTCCTTTGGAATGAGCAGGATGCGCAGTTCCATGAAACGCGCCCATAACTCCTTTAGAATGCGCAGTTGCGAGAAAAAGGTAGGGGTAGAGGGTAAATTGTTAGCTAGACATGCCACAAAACATGTCTATCTCGGGCGACGACCGTTGTCCGGAGTCCCGATTCATCGGGGCCACCGGGAGTGAGGGATCTCTTCTCGCATCCAGCCCAGAACCTAAGACGTAGCGCTCCGCCGACTCGTGTGCGTCCATCCAATCAGACCGCAAATACCGAAACCAATTGCATTCAGCGTTCCGTGAACTCGTTCCATGCGCCCGAGTTCCACAAACGCTTGCAGCGGAAATTCACCAAGCGCCCAGCTCGCCGCCAGCACCATGCCGGCAACCACGCAGCCGCTCGAGAAAATCAGCATCGCTCGCGCAACCGAATTCACCTTGCCAAATGCAACGCGAATCATTCCCGTCGCGAGTCCGAATTGGCCGACAACAATCAGAATCACGGCTGCCAGCTTCAGCTTGGGCCCTACGAGGAACGCCAAGCCCAGCAGTCCCGGTCCGGCCACGACACTAGCCAGCGCAACTCGAAGTGGCTTGCTCCAGCGCGTCTCTCGGAGCCGCTCATAGGTCAGCCCTGCAAACACTGCGGAAAGAAAACCCGCAAAATGAAAATGGACAGCCGTGAGCAAAACGATCGGCTCTTGAAACCCAATGGGTTGCAAGCCCAACCGTGAAGCTACGAACCAGGTTCCGCTGACAATCAGGTATGCCTCGCCCGCGGCAAAACAAAATTGTGTAAACGACTGTGCGCGATACCGCAGAACTCTGCGGAGGCCCTCCAGCGCGAACCAGACACAAACAAGAAACCACGCACCCGCGAGTGAGGCCGCGCTCGGACCCGCTGGTTGGAAAAACGAAACTGTCGCCAGCAGTGCCGCCGCAAGCATGATCCAACTGAGTCTGCCAAGCCGGATGCCGATCCGTCCGGAACCATCCAATAAAGGAATCAACGAAATCGCGAGGGGAACCACAACCCAAGGCGCCAACAGAAACAGGAGTTCAACAACATCCAATTGCAGCCATCCGAACAAGAATCCCGCAGCGAGCGCAAGCCAAGCCACCGCGCCGAGAATTACGGTCGGGAGGAACGGGCAGCGCGGCTCAGGAGTGCCGTGCATTGCCGGTCTACTCATGAAGCATGCGCAAGCGCCGCCGCGCCATAAGTCACCGTCAAGAAGAGCGCCGCCAGCGTGAACGCTACATCGCCCGCGCGGTTCGTTCGCCGCAGCGCAGCGTCATAGTAAAGGAGTTGTACCGGCGCTCGGCATAGCCAGAAAAGAGCCATCGCCGCCGCTAGGAACCGTCCGAGCCCGCGTCCACTCGCCAGCTCCCCGGCGAACCCAATCGTCACCGCGGCAAACAGCAGGACCACGCCGACGATGTACAAGGAATGCACGACGAAAACCTGCCGGATAATCGGCGCAACTCGCGACAAATTGCCGTGATAATCCAGCTTCTTCGAAAGGAAAACATTCGCAACCGCAATTGCCACTTGTACGAGACCTGCCAGCCAGAGGAACAACAGAAGTGCGCTCATGCCAGCCTCCTTCACTGCTCTACATGCGCCGTGAGGCACCGCCCGCAGGACGAGCTATGGCCGCGCAACTCCGCCGCGCTGCGATTCCGCGATACCCTCTGCGAAGAATTTCCATCATTCCGGGAATGTTCGAAATCCATACCAGTGGCCGGCCCCACCAAATTTCGCGCGCCAGTGCCACCGCCGCATCCGCCCCGCCGAAGCGGCTCCCGTCGCTCAGGAGAAACTGCATTTCTCTCATCAATTCCTCGGCCGGCAATCCCAGCAGTGCACCCACGCGTGGGTCCTGCAACGGCGCCAGCGCAAACCCGCGCTTCTCCAGAATCGGAGCCAGCCATCGCGCAATGCGTGTGCAGAACCGGCACTCTGCGTCAAAGAAAAGCCACCCTCGCGCGTGCCGCCCCTTCCCGTCCGTATATTCACTTACCAGAGAAATCATGGTCTCCGCCTTCGAACTCTTCTACCCAGCCGCCTTTTTCTTCTCCATCCCCAACAACGTAATCACCTTCCCGCGCAATTTCACCACGCCCTTCAGTGCGCCCGTCGGCATGCGGATAATTTCTTCGAAAAGCCCCGTCATCGCCGTCAAAAACTCCAGCATAGTCTCCAGCCGTTCCCGCGTATACGCATCACCTTTTGGATCGGCCTTCGCTTCCCGCACGCACTCCGCCAGCACATGAAGAGTGGGATCAATCTCCCGCCGCTTGCGCTCCTCGGAAACGATGCGGAAAATCTCCCAAACATCCTTGATCGACTCGAAATGGTCCCGCCGGTCGCCCAGCACATGCACCACGCGCACAATCCGCCAGCCCTGCAGCTCGCGCAAACTGGTGCTCACGTTCGAGCGCGCCACCGCCAGCGTCGTGGAAATCTCATCCGCCGGCACCGGTCGCGGAGAAAGAAACAGCAGTGCATGCACCTGTGCCACGGTGCGGTTGATGCCCCACCGGGTGCCCATCTCCCCCCAGTGCAGAATAAACTTCTGAGCTACCGGCGTGAGAGTGCTTTGCGTCATGTTGGTTCCTTCATTAGTTTCTGTCTGTACAGAACATACAGTACATCAAGCCAGCCGTCAAGCCCTTTCTTCTCTCTGTCGGCCGTGCTCTGATTACCCCGAATTTCCAGGGAGTTTTCCATGACCCCGTCAGACTTCCGCCGACTGGCGCTCAGCTTTCCCGAAGCTACCGAGCAGTCTCACATGGACCATCCCGACTTCCGCGTGGCTGGTAAGATCTTCGCAACGCTCGGGTATCCCGAGCAAGGCTGGGCCATGGTTAAGCTCACACCTGTCGAGCAAGAAATGTTCAAGAAGTCGCACCCAACCGTCTTTGTACCCTGCGCTGGGGCCTGGGGACGCCGCGGTGCCACCAGCATCCGCCTTGAGGCTGCCAGGAAGCCTACAGTGTGCCGCGCGCTGCAGGCCGCGTGGCTCCTCGCCGCTCCCAAATCCCTCACCAGTCAATTTAAGAAAGATCTCTAGACTGCAATTTGCGTTCTTGAGCGATTCGTTTTTTTCACGTCGTCGGCAGTGACTACTCGCCCCTCGAAACGTCTAATCCTTCTAACGAGTGGTCCTCTGGTGTATCCGGGGTAGCGGCATGGCGAATCTTGGACGGAACATCCGTTTTGGCCTGCGCTTGCTCGCCAAGAACCTCGGCTTCACCTCGGTTGCCCTCTTGGCACTCACCCTGGGCATTGGCGCCAACACGGCGATCTTCAGCGTCGTTTACGCGACACTTCTTGCTCCACTGCCTTACCCAAGTCCGGACCAACTCGTCATCGTCTGGTCGAAAGTAAACGGAAACCGAAACGGCGTCTCCGCTGGCGACTTCTTGGATTGGAAGCAGCAAAGCACGGTCTTCCAGGATCTCTGTGCCTGGACCGGCGGCAGCTACAGCCTGTCTACTTCCGACCATCCCGAAATGATCCAGACCCGACCGACCACTCCCGGTTTCAACAATATGGTGGGCACTCCTTTCTTTCTAGGGAGGGACATACTTCCTGAAGAAGGAGTGGTGGGGAAAGATCGCGTGGTGGTGATGACCCACCGCCTTTGGGTCGAGCGCTTCGGCGGCGACCGCGATATCATCGGGAAGCCTGTGCGGTTGAACGGTGAGCCCTACACCGTCGTTGGCGTCCTTGCCGCCGGCCAGCCCGACCGCCTCGAATCGCAGCTCTTTGTTCCACTAGCATTTAAACCCGAACAGATCAACCATGACTTTCATTTCGTTTTGGTGATGGGCCGCCTGAAGGCAGGTGTCACACTGCAACAGGCCAACGCCAACATGGACTCCGTCACCCATCACATCGCCGAGGTCTATCCAAAATCCAACAAAGGCTGGAGCGCCGCAGTAGAACCTCTGCAGAACGATTTCATCAGCCGCGACTTAATCAAGAACATCTGGCTGCTGATGGGCGGCGTGTGCTTCATTTTGTTGATCGCTTGCGTCAATGTCGCGAATCTGCTTCTTGCGCGCGGTACGGTTCGACAAAAAGAAATTGCTGTCCGGGCCTCGCTAGGGGCCACGCGAGGCCAGTTGTTCGCGCAGTTCCTTACGGAGAGCCTCGCACTTTCACTCATTGGTGGAGTTTTGGGGATAGGTCTCGCATGGGGACTGCTAAAAGCAATCGTGGCGCTCATTCCACCGTTCACCCTGCCTTCCGAAGCTGATATTCGCGTAAACCTGCCGGTGCTCTTCTTTAGTCTCGGAGCAAGCTTGCTGTCTGGTGTGCTCTTTGGCTGCGCTCCGGCCTGGCAAACGGCGCGCTTGAATCTGAGCGACGTCTTGAAGGAGAGCGGGCGTTCGGCGGTAAGTGTGGGCCGCCACGGATTGCGCCGCGCGCTGGTGGTCATCGAATTCGCACTGGCGCTCACGCTGCTCGCGGGCGCGGGTCTTGTGATTCACAGCTTCTGGAAATTATCGCGTGTGGATTTGGGATTTCGCCAGGACCATATCCTCACCTTTTTTCTGCCGGTCACGAATGAACGATTTTCCAGTCCCGAACAGATCAATGCGTTTTATCGCCAGCTCCTGGACAAAATCGGCAGCCTTCCGGGCATCACGGCAACCTCCGCTTCGACCGGAATGCCGATCATCGGCACCAACTTCGGCATGCCCTTCAATCTCGCCGGACAGGCAGTCGACGATCCTTCCTCGCGTCCAGGTGCAGGCTTCAATATGGTCACTCCGGAATACTTCAAGACTTTTGGCATTCGCATTGAAAAAGGCCGCGCCATCACCGCACAAGACGTGGCCGGCGGCCAGCCCGTGGCCGTCGTGAACCAGACTTTTGCGAAGAAATACTTGTCCAACGTAGATCCGCTCACCCAACGTGTGGTCGTCGAGCAATTAATCCCCGGAGTCACCAAGCTCGGACCTCCCATCGAATGGCAAATTGTGGGGGTCTACCATGACCTCCATAACGGCGGCGTGCGCGGCGATGGCTTCCCGGAAATCGATGTGCCGTTCGTCCAAAGTCCGTGGCCACAGGCAGGCTTGGCAGTACGCACCTTCGGCGATCCTGGCAGTATGACCAAGAGCATCACCGCTGTCGTGCTCTCCGTGGATCCCGATCTTCCTCTCGATCAGGCAAAGACCATGGATCAACTCGTGAATGAGTCTCTGGCCGGAGACCGCTTCTCCACCGTGCTATTCGCGAGTTTTGCGGGAGTTGCACTACTGCTGGCGGCGATCGGCATTTACGGCGTGATGTCTTTCGCGGTGGCTCAACGCACGCATGAAATCGGGCTGCGCATGGCTCTCGGCGCCGGCCCCAATCAAGTTCTTCGCCTGGTGCTTAAGGAAGGGATGTTGCTCGCATTCGCCGGGCTAGTAGTGGGCCTGGCGGGTACCTACTTCGTCGGCCGCGTGATGAAGACGCTTCTTTACCAGGTCAATGCCACGGATCCTGCCGCCATCAGCTCCGTTGCCGCTGTCCTTCTGCTCTCCGCGCTGTGCGCCTGCTACGTCCCGGCACGCCGCGCCACCCAGGTCGACCCCATGGTCGCCCTCCGTGAGGAATGAAGATTGTATCTTCGCATCCTTTTACTTCCGGAATTTCCAATTTTGCCTTGGCTGTCGGTAGGACACTCATGTTCCCACCGTCTGTAGCGCGGGCATCAGGGCGGGAACGTCTATGCGGATCACGGTGCCTTCTCCGGGCCGGCTCTGGATGTCCAGATTGAAATCCGTTCCGTAAAGGACGCGGAGGCGCTCGCGCACGTTGCTCAAACCAATTCCTTCCACATAAACGTGCGGCATCTTTTCTTCGGAGATGCCGACGCCGTTGTCCTCGATTTCAATATGGAGACGCCCCTCTCGCGTCGTCGTCCGCAATTGGATTTTTCCGCCGCCCATCTTGGGAGCCAATCCATGTTTCAAGCAATTCTCGACAATCGGCTGGAGCAGCATGCTGGGCACAAACGCTTCGAGGGTCTCGTCTCCGAGCTGCTTCACGATTTCGAGGTTGTCGCGGCCGAAACGCGCCACCTCGATGTCCAGATAATCGTCGATGAATTGCAATTCTTCATGCAGCGGCACAAACGTCTCATGTTTGCGCAGCAGCCGCCGCAAAATGTTGCTGAGTTTCAGCACCACACCGCGCGCGGAATCCGGATCAAAACGGATGAGTGCCGAAACCGTGTTCAGAGTATTAAACAAAAAATGCGGATTAATCTGGCTGGAGAGCGCGTCCATCCTCGCTTTCAGCAGAAGCTGCTGGTGCCGCTCGAGATTCATCTCGATGCGGGTGTTGTTCCAGATTTTCAGCGGTGCGGCGACGGACATCAGCGTGGCGATGACCGTCAATCCCAGCCACCAATTCCAGTGCGGATCGATCGCGAACAACCATTTGGGCTTGGTCGCATGCACCAGCGCGACCCGTCCCAGCTCGAGGCAGATGCACGCCGTCAGCGGCGCCATTTCCCACGACAACTCCGCTCTGCGGAGGAGGTTCACCGTGGCCTTCGGTATGTTCAAAAACGTGAAGGGCCCGAAATTCCAGAGGTCTTCTTTATTGGGAATGGCCTGCCGGATCAGCCCTCCGAGCAGTCCGGCCGCGGAGGCAACGGGCATTGCCAGCCACTCGTGCGAGATCAGCGCCGGAATGGTGATGATCGCCCCGCCGATCGGACCGACCACGCGGCCACCGAGCAGCCCCATGAGGAACGCGCCCTCAAGCGACAAATCCGCGAACTTGTACGCCGGGCCAACCAGGCGCAGCATCACGCCAAGGATCAGCGGCGGCACCATGAAGAGCATAAGCTTCAGTTTTTGGTCGACGTCGCGCTCTTCGGTAAACAAGACGCGGCGGAGCGTGTTCCAGCGCGCCAGTAGCGCCGCAAAGGATGCCGCGACGCCCACCTTGAGGAGCAAGGTGAACAGGAGGTCTCGAGCTGATGTGGCGGTATCCATTCTCGGCTGCGCGTCTCAGGCTAACGCTAGCCAATCCCAGGCGGGATGTAAAGCATGTGACTCGGCGTTTTGTTCCAGGTGAGGCGCACAGGTTCGAGTAGTTGTATGGGCGGCGTGAAATATCCGTTTTCGATTGCGCCCATTTCTGAGACCATGCGCGAAGAGAAATAGCACCTCACGCCAGGGAATTTTTCGACGCAGAAGGCAGATGAAAATGACAAATATCCGGGATCGTCAGAACTGGGCCACTTATCTTGCGTCCGCCGCATTGCTTGTCTCGCTGATTGCGTGCAGCCGCTCCGTACCTGGGGGCGCAACGGCGGAAGAAAAAGGCGATCCATGGAAAAACGAGCGGCAGTATCCGCCACTGGTTTTCAACAGCAACGCGTGGCTGGATTGCTCGATCTCTTCCAGTGCGAATGGCCGGCAGGTCATGAACACGACATCCGGCCAGGGATTCACGTTCGATGCGACCATGCTTCCGATTGAAAAGAGCAAGTTACAAGTCATCGGTCAAAGCGGAATGAAGTACAAGTTTGATTCGTTTCCCACCGCGGCAGTCAAAGCTCGTTTCAACGGCTTGGGCGACGGGTTGATTACGGAAATGAAGTCGGAAGTGGAAGTCGCGGTCGCGCGATACAGCTAGCCAGGTGGGGCGGGGACGGCGATTCATTTTGCGGCCGCGGACATCGGTGCGGATTCTGCTTACGTCGAATTCACGGGGGTGTTTGTTCGAACGAGCGATAACAAACGCTTTCCATTTCGCGTGCTGTTCGGCCGCGTTTCGGAGGGAAGCGGCACGGTTGTCCCGTTCAGCGCGGCGCCGGAAACCAGGCTGCTAAGCAAGAACGTGACCCTGGGAAGTCTACAGCACCCTGTAACGGTTACGACGGCATTGTATGAAGCGGAAGAGGACGTTGCCAAATTGAAAATGCAATGAGATTAGGAGCAAGAAATGCTTTGAACGAATTCGCGGGATGCGGGAGCCCTGCTATACTTTGCAATTCCCATGAGAAGAAAAATAAAACCAAGAAAGCAGACGAAGAGCAGAACAGCAAACGTGAAGATGGCCGCGCATGCGGAGCTACCGACGCGTTACGGCCGCTTTACCATTTACGGATTCGAAGGGCGCGGCCCGATGGAAGAAGCGGTGGCTTTGGTTCGAGGCAATCTGCAAGGCCGGATTGCGCCGTTGGTACGCGTGCATTCGCAATGTCTTACTGGAGATGTCCTTGCGTCGTTGCGCTGCGATTGCCGCGCACAGCTCGAATTGTCGCTCAAGAAAATCGGGCAGGCTCCCTCCGGCATACTTCTCTATCTGCCACAGGAAGGCCGCGGCATCGGCTTGATGAATAAGCTTCGCGCTTACGAACTTCAGGACGGCGGAATGGATACGGTGGAAGCCAATGAGAAACTGGGGTTCGCCGCGGACGCGCGCGATTACGATTTCTCCGCGCAAATCTTGAATAAACTTGGCGCAAAGAAAATCCGCCTGCTCTCTAATAATCCTGAAAAAGTCCGGCAGCTGGAAAGCGGCGGGATCCAGGTGGTGGAACGAGTTCCCTGCCAGCCCCGTGTTTCGAAAACCTCGCGCGGCTATCTGAAGACCAAAAAAAGCAAAATGGGTCACCTGCTCAAAGGGCTCTAGAATCTGCAAACTAGCGTGGAGGCGCATTCGAAATCCCGGCGCCGGGTGCAGCTGGCTGCAATTCGGCGGCGTGCTCGCGCGCAGCTGCAGCTTGCGTCGAACTGCCCTGGAGTTCGTACAGCTGGGCCATCGCCCGCCAGGCGACGGCATCTTCCGGAGTGAGACGGACGGCAAGCTCCTGCTGCTCGATCGCGTGAGGCAGATCCTTCAAAGCACGGTAAGCGCTCGCTCTGTCTTCCGCCAGACGAGCGTTAAAGTTTTTACCAAGGTTGGTGGTGTCGTTTCGAAAGGGGCTGGCGCGCTCGGCGCGGTCGTAAGCGGCAAGCGCGTCTTGCGGCTGGTTCATGGACAAGTAGACGTGCCCCATGCTTCGAAAGCGATCGTAGGGGACCTGCGAATACGCCACAGCTTCATTGATGCAGTGCTGGGCTTCCGGGTAACGATGCTGCGTATTGTAAAGGCGGGCGAGAGCGAACCAGGCGGCGTCGCCTGGTTGCATTCGAATGGCACGGAGGTATTCCTGCTCAGCTTCCGCGAGCCGATTGTTCGACTGCAACAGTTGCGCGGTCACCAGGTGAAGATTGGAATTGTCGGGAAAGAGTTGCGCGGCTTGCTGCAGCGCCGAGTAGGCGTCCGCGTCACGCGCCAAAAGATAATAGATCGAAGCGGAGTTCATCAGGAAATTAAAACGCTCGGCGCGCGCGCGCCAGGAGTTTCCAAGAGCCGCGGGCGGAGGGGTGAACTGCGCCGTGTCGCAGCGGACGGCCAGACGGGAAAGCAGTTCAGCGTTTTCGGGGCGATTCCGCACCAAGAGAATCGAGACATCGTCGAGATAAACCGGTTTCCACAATGTACTGTGGCAGTAGTCATCCAGGGGAAAGGACCCGAGTCCGGCATAGCGAGACAGCGAAAAGAGAATGGTATTGATCTTCCAACGATTGGCGGACTCCTGCCACGCTGGGGATTCGGGCGGCGTGGAAAGGAGCACTTTTTGTTCCGAGAACACCGCGCCCGCAAACGGAATGAAGCGGCCGTCAGCGAAGTCGGGATACTCCGTGCCGACCCGCCAGGTGAGAAAACCTCCCGCATTGTAATCGTGAAAAAGATTTGCGGGAAGATGCTCGGTCTGCAGGAAATTCACGGCGCGTTCAGGGAACCACCAGGATTCTCCCGGGCCGAAAAAATAGAGTTCACCCATTTCGAGATAGTAGCGATTCGAAACCAGATCATAGCAGCGCACCCCTGCCAGAAGTGCTAACAGGACGAGGCTGGCCGCACCCAGCACAGGTGAGGGAACAATTGTGCGAGGCAAAGATTGCGGTTGCGGGCTGTTTGGCGTGGCAGCGCGGTGTTTGGGGAAAAGTTCAGCAAGGCGAGGAAGCAACGAGCCACCGAGTACCACCACGAGCACGGCAAAAACGGCCTGAAATCGGATGTGTTGAATCGACTCGTAGAGCAAGCCGGCAAGCAGAATCGCCGGGCCCGGCCGCATTTTCCACACGCAAACAAGAATGGCGATAACGGCTAGCGCGATCAGCCACCAGTCCGCGCTGGCGGGATCGCCAGGGCTAAGCGCTTGACGGAGCGCCAGCGCGTTGAAATGGATGCCGGACCACTCTCCAATGAAATCACTGAGCGGCTGCGTAACTTTGTTTTGCCGCGCGAGAGCTCGATAAATGCCGAAGCCCCAAGGATTGACGAGCGTCGCCGCTGCCGCGGCAAAGAGCCAGGGCAGGACCTTTCGGAGCCGGGCAAGGGAGGCGACCCTGCGATCTACGAAAAGCAGGTCGCACACTTCCGAGAAGACGTACGCGCCCATCAAAGCCAGCCCCGCGACGAATCCATGATGGAGATTCACCCAAAGCAGCATCAGCACAGGTAATGGCCAGAGCCGAACCGGGTGGCTATCGTAGTAGCGCGCGAGCAATACCAGAACAGCGGCAAATAACACCGTGGTGAAAAGGTCGGCGCGCGGCACGATTCGAAAGGCAATCGCAGGGACCGCTAGAATTGCGAGAGCGGCGGTCACGCTCCCGCCGCGCCACACCGCCAGTGCAACCGTCGCGGTACAGGCAAGTGCGCTGAACCAGGAGAGCGCCGAGTAGCCGCCTATCAGATAAAGGAGATAAAAAATTACACCGGAAAAGGGGGGGTAGATCCACGTGGAATCAGGGACCGTGTAGGTGAAAAGCGTGGTGGAAGGAATTTGGTGATGCTGGACGATGTACCGGCCAGTGGCCATCTGCCAGCCGAGGTCGGTTTCGCTGACGGTGTGGAGCCCCGCCAGGAAGGCGTACACCAGAGCTATGGCCATCAGCGCAGGGCGCAACCAGCCCGCGCGGGAAAGAGGCTGCATTTCCATGAACTGCAATTCTGTTGAAGAGCGCTGGACAAGACAACGCGCAAGAAGAGCGCCGTTGCGTGAAGGTTACCGAGAGTCGAGTTACGAGCGGAACGGCAGGGTCAATACGCCCCAGATGGCTTCGATGATGATTTTCGAATTGATCTTCGAGCGGCCGATTTCGCGTTCATAAAAAATGATGGGGATCTCTCCGATGCGGCAGCCTTTGCGGTAGGCTTTCCACGTCATTTCAATCTGGAAGAGATAGCCATTGCTGAAAATGCGATCCAGGTCGATCTGCTCGAGAGTTTCCCGCTTCCAGCACTTGAAACCACCGGTTAGATCGCTAAACGGCATTCTGGTGACCCAACGAACGTAGACAGAAGCCATTTTGCTCAGAATGAGCCGTTTGAAGTCCCAGTTCACTACGTTGACGCCACGCATGTAGCGCGAGCCAAGCACCAGGTCGAAGGAAGCAATCTGCTGTAGAAACGCGGGAAGATAAGAGGGATCGTGCGAGAGATCGGCGTCCATCTGCAAAATGAAGTCATAGCCGCGATGAAGCGCTTCCTTGAAGCCAGCGGAATAGGCTTGGGCTAGACCATCCTTCGCGGGACGTGAGAGTAGAGAAATCTTTCCACCCTGATCGGCAGCCAGTTCGAGCACCGCCCGCCCGGTGCCATCGGGTGAATTGTCATCGACGACGAGGATGTGCAAATCCGGAACAACGCGGTGAATTGCAGGAATAAGCGCGGAGATATTCTGCCGCTCATTATAGGTCGGAATAACGACAATCGCGTTCACTCAGTCGTCTCCCAAGCTGGAGTTGGCAGGATCCATGAGGAGAAAAAAATCATCGCACCATCGAGTATAGGTACGGACTGCGGGAAGGTCACAAAAATGTGCCGGGATGCTGCTCAAGAAAGAACGAGCGGGCACGTTGCAGGAATCGGGGACGAAAATGAATGGAGCGCCGGATGCAAGAGATGCAACCGGAGAAGTTAGAATGCTCAGCCGCCACCGACGAACTGCACGATTTCAAAGCGGTCGCCGGGTTCGACGCGCGTTTCCTGCCATTTCGGGCGCGGCAGGATTTCCAGAGTGCGCTCGATGGCCACGCGGCCCGAATCGAGCCGCAACTCGCGAAGCAGATCGGCGACGGTGGCTCCGAGCGTGGTCCCGCGAGTCTCCCCGTTGACGGTAATGGTGACGGTCGTTTCCATAGTTAAGTCGCAGCGGGGACGCGAGGCTTTGCGCGCAACTGAAATCGCAATTGCCCTTTGGCATCGCCTTCGAATGCTTCAATGACCAGTGCCGGATCGGCGCCGGTCAAACGTGGCATGTCAAATTCCATTTGGGCGCGGCCGTCGATTCCGGTTTCGGCAGTGAATTCCTTCGAATCGGCTGCGCCGTCAACGCGCGCCACAACGCGCGCATGATTCACGGCTTCGCCGCTTTCCCGATTCTGGACGGAAACATCCAGAGTTGCGCGTTTCCCGGCCAGCCAGCTCTTCGCATTGATCAGCACGAGCGTAAGGACTTTCGGGACTGACGCGGCATTCGAAGGGCCGGCGGCCACACGAAGCTTGGCCTCCTGGGGCACCGCAACATGCAAGGCGCCCGTTCGAAGATCTTCGACGACAGCGCGGTGCTGTTCATCCAGGCGCAGCTTGAGAGCTTGTTCGCTATCGGGGTTCAACGGGAGCAGATCAAAGTAGTTATTGGTGCGCCGGTGCAGCACGCGCCCCTGAAAGTAGACGGTAGTGTCGATGAGGGCGTTGGTGGTGCCGCGGTCCTCCGTTTGGACGTGGAAGGTGGTCTCGCCGGCTTTTACGTTTGTGTTATGGCCAAAAAGCATCTGGCTGTTCGCCCTTGCCTGCGCAGCTTTTCGAGACCGTAGCGCAGGACATTCCCCGCCGCATTTGACCGACCGGCAGTTGAGTCGTTATTATAGCAAGTCGCCCATGAGTGATTCTGGCTTACATACATACGCTCCGCTTCTCTTACACCTGCTGATCGCTACGGCGCTTGCCGGTGCGCTGACGGCTGTTTCGGTACTGGTGGGCTGGCGGCGTCCGAGCCGGGCCAAGCAGCAGCCCTATGAATGCGGGATGGAACCGACCGGGAGCGCCTGGGAGCCTTTCTCGGTCAAATTTTACCTCGTGGCCATCGTGTTCATTTTGTTCGACGTGGAAGCGATCTTCCTTTTTCCCTGGGCTTACATCTTTCGCAGTCTGGCATGGTACGGCTTTGCGGAAATGATGATTTACATCGCCATCCTGTTGGTCGGTTACTTCTATCTCTTGAAAAAAGGCGCGCTGGACTGGCATAAATAGCCGGCGCTGACGGGATTCGAAATCGTGACGGAGTCTTCCAATCAAAACGCTAATGTTGTAGCTGAACATCTGCGTTCGTGGAACGCCAAAGCCGTCGAGGAAGTCATCGAATTTCGTGGCGAGACGACCATCGTGGTCCCGCGGGAATTGCTCCGGGCCGCTGCCGCGCGTTGCCGCGAGGAAGCCGCGTTACGGTACAACCTTCTGACCGATGCCACTTGCGTTGACCGTTACCCGCACGAGCCGCGATTCGAATTGAACTATCATCTGGTGTCGATCCCGCGGCGCGAGAAAGTGCGGCTGAAAGTGCGGCTCTCCGGCAGCGATCCGGTGGTGGATTCGCTGGTGCCCGTGTGGCCGGGCGCGAACTGGCTCGAGCGGGAAATTTTCGATCTGTTTGGAATTCGCTTCACCGGGCATCCCGATCTGCGGCGAATCCTGCTTCCCGACGATTGGGAAGGCCACCCCTTGCGCAGAGATTATCCCGTGCAGGGCTATCGCGACGTGCCGAACACGGGAGAACTCTTCCGGAAGAGCACCACGACATGACCACCGTAGAAACCGCGACCGGCACGGCGAAAACCATGGTCCTCAACATGGGGCCACAGCATCCGTCGACGCACGGCGTGCTGCGTATCCTGCTGGAGCTCGATGGCGAAACCGTGGTGAAAGCGATCCCGGACCTCGGGTATCTGCATACTGGGATCGAGAAATCCTGCGAAGACAAGACGTATTCGCAGGCCATCACACTGACGGATCGCATGGATTATCTCAATCCGCTGGGCAACAACCTGGTGTACTGTCTCGCGGTGGAAAAACTGCTGGGGCTGGAAGTGCCCAAGCGCGCGCAGTACATCCGCGTGATGATGGTGGAGCTGCAGCGCATTTCTTCGCACCTGGTGTGGCTGGGCACGCATGCGATCGACCTGGGAGCAATGTCCGTTTTTCTTTATTGCTTCCGCGAGCGGGAAGAGATCCTGAAAATCTTCGAAATGTTCGCCGGCCAGCGGATGATGACGAGCTATATCCGAATTGGCGGGCTTTCCGTGGATGTGCCAACGGGCTGGCGTGCTGCCGTAGAGCGATTTCTGAAAATGATGCCCAGCCGCGTGGATGAATACGAAAAGCTGTTGACGGAAAACCGCATCTGGATGGGCCGCACACAGGGCGTTGGATACATCTCCGCGGACGATGCGATTGCGCTGAGCATGACCGGGCCGACGCTGCGCGCGGCCGGTGTTCCGTACGACAACCGGAAATACTTTCCATATTCGAGTTACGAAGAGTTTGACTTTGACGTCCCCACGCGCACGGAGTCTGATTGCTTTGCGCGGTACATGGTTCGGGTCGCTGAGATGCGCGAAAGTCTGAAGATCATCCGCCAGGCGTTGGCGAAGATTCCAAACGAAGGACCGGTGATGGCCGAGGCTCCGGGGGTCATTCCGCCGCAGCGGGAAAAAATGAAGACGGAGATGGAAGCGCTCATCTATCACTTTAAGATTTTCACGGAGGGCTTTTCGCCGGCGCCAGGAGAAGCGTTTGTCACCATCGAATCTCCGCGGGGCGAGCTGGGATGCTTCATCGCCAGCGATGGTTCGCCGAAGCCTCTGCGCGCGCACTTCCGTGGGCCGTCATACATTAATCTGCAGGCGCTTCCAAAACTGATCGAAGGGCAGCTGATTTCCGATGTAATCGCCTGCATCGGGACGATCGACATCGTCCTGGGAGAAGTAGACAGATAATCATGGAACTTACAGCCCCACTCTCGGCGAAATTCGAATTGCTGCAGAACCGCTATCCGGCGAAGCGTAGCGCGCTGATCCCCATGATGATGTATGCGCAGGATGAATATGGCTGCGTGAGCGACGAGATGATCGCGGAGATCGGGCGCCGCCTGGACCTCAACAACGTACAGATTGAAGAGACGCTGGCGTACTACTCGATGCTGCGCCGCAAGCCCTTGGGCAAGCATCACGTGCAGATCTGCACCAACGTAGCGTGCATGCTGAAGGGCGGGAACGAGCTGTTGGTGCGCGCGAAAAAGCGACTGGAGATCGGGCACAAGGAAGTTACGAACGATGGCGTGTTTTCTCTGGAAGAGGTGGAATGCATCGGCGCTTGCACCGGCGCGCCAGCGATGCAGGTGAATTACGATTTCTACGAGAACCTGACGCCTGTCCGCTTCGACCGCATCATCGAAGATCTGGATGCGGGCCGCCGCCCTGAGCCCGAGAAAGTCATTTCCGGCGCGCTTCACGAGCGACATCCCGCGGAAACGCCACTGATCAGCAAACGCTGGGGCATCCGGGATTCGCACAAGATTGACGTATTCCTGCAGCACGACGGTTATCGGGGCCTGGAAAAAGCGCTGAAGGAGATGACCCCAGACGGAATCATCGATGAGGTGAAGAAGTCCAACCTGCGCGGACGCGGTGGCGCAGGTTTTCCTACGGGCATGAAGTGGTTTTTCGTGCCGAAAGATTCGCCAAAGCCGAAATATGTGATTTGCAACGCGGATGAATCGGAGCCGGGGACGTGCAAAGACCGGCCGCTGATGGAGATGGATCCGCACCAATTGATCGAAGGCATGGTCATTGCCGGGCGCGCGATAGGCTCGCACCAAGGTTTCATTTATATTCGCGGTGAATATCGCTATGTCCTGGATATCGTGGACGCGGCGATCGCGGAAGCGTATTCGCGCGGCTATCTCGGCAAGAACATTCTTGGCACCGGATTTGATTTCGACCTGCTGATTCATACCGGCGCGGGGGCGTATGAATGCGGTGAAGAATCTGCGCTGATGGAGTCGCTCGAAGGCAAACGCGGCTATCCGCGCATCAAGCCGCCCTTCCCTGCCGTTGTTGGGCTGTATGGGTGCCCGACGATCATTAATAACGTGGAAACCTTGAGCGCTGTACCGTCGATCATTCTTGAGGGCGGTGACTCCTATGCGAATCGCGGCACGCCGAAAAACGGCGGCACGCGGATGTTGTGCATCGCGGGACACATCAATAAGCCAGGCATTTACGAAGTGCCGCTCGGGATGAATATGAAAAAGTTCATCTACGAAGTGGCGGGTGGCATCCCAGGTAACAAAAAAATCAAGGCCGTGATTCCCGGCGGAAGTTCCTGTCCATTGATGACGGCCGATGAAATCGACATTCCCATGGACTACGACTCGGTGGCCAAAGCCGGCTCGATGCTCGGCTCCGGCGGCATGGTGATCATGGATGAAGACACCTGCATGGTGGATATGGCGCGGCGCATTATGCACTTTTACGCGCATGAATCCTGCGGCTGGTGCATTCCGTGCCGTGAGGGAACGACGTGGCTGCGGAAGATTCTGGAACGCTTCCACGCCGGCCTCGGACGCGCCGAAGACATCGACATCATCGCGGACCTTGCGAAAAACATGCTGGGGCGCACGTTCTGCCCGCTCGGCGACGCCGCGGCAATGCCAACGATCAGCATCATGAAAAAGTGGCGCGGGGAATTTGAAGAGCATTTGAAGGGGCGCTGTGCGTACAAGTCCGCGGAAGCGTTAGTAGGCTCTCGATAGGAATCCATGGCTGAGCAGAAACTGATCCATCTGAAAATCAACGACCGCGGCGTTCAGGTGCCGCAGGGGACGCTGCTGATTGAAGCGACTCGGCGCATCGGGACGGAAGTGCCGTCGTTTTGCTACTACCCGGGGCTGTCGCTGCAGGCGGCGTGCCGGATGTGCCTGGTGGAGATTGAAAAAGCGCCGAAGCTGCAGACCGCGTGCACGGTCATCGCAACCGAAGGCATGATCGTTCGAACGGACACGGAGCAGGTACGCAACGCGCGCAAGTACATGCTGGAATTTCTACTGACGAATCATCCGCTGGATTGCCCGGTTTGCGACAAGGGCGGCGAGTGCGAATTGCAGGACATGGTTTTCCGTTATGGCGCGGATACCAGCCGGTTCGTGGAAGAAAAGATTCACCGGCCGGAAGAAAAATGGTCGGAGCTTGTTTATTACGATGCGCCGCGGTGTATTTTGTGTTTTCGCTGCGTGCGTGTGTGCGATGAAGGCATGGACGTGAAGGCGCTCGGCGTGGGAATGCGCGGCGCGAACAGCGTGATCATCCCGAATCGCGAAGATCATCTGGAATGCGAAGAATGCGGGATGTGCATTGATATTTGTCCCGTGGGCGCGCTGACCAGCGGAACGTACCGATACAAGACGCGCCCGTGGGAGATGCAATATGTCTCGACGGTGTGCACGCACTGTTCGAACGGCTGCAAAACTACGCTGAGCGTGCGCAACCACGAGATTTTGCGTTCGAATAACCGCGACCTCAGCGGCATTAACAAGGATTTTCTGTGCGTGAAGGGCCGGTTTGGTTTTGATTTCACCAAGCACTCGGAACGCATCCGGCAGCCGCTGGTGCGCAAGGGCGACAAGCTGTATCCCGTTTCGTGGGAAGAGGCCGCGCAAGCGGCGGCGACAAAGCTGAAGGCCGTTTACGACGGCAACGGCAAGGATTCCATCGGCTTTATCGGTTCGAATCGCACTTCGAACGAAGAGAATTATCTGCTGCAGCGGCTGGCGCGCGCGACATTTGGAACGAACAACATTGATCATCACCGCACAGCTGATTACACGGGATTGGTGACAGCGCTGGGCGATCGCGCTGCCGATTCCCTGCTGACGATGGAGCAGTTGTACGAATCGAAGGCAGTGCTGGTGATCGGAAACGATCCGACGAATCAGAATCCGCTCGTGGGCTGGCAGATTCGCAGCGGCATCCGGCACTTTGGCACGAAGTTGTTCATCGTCAATTCGAAAGAGATCAAGCTGAAGCGCAAGGCCACGCAGTTCGTGAAAATTGAGGCTGGACAGGGACTTGCCGCGTTCAAATGGCTGGCGCATGAAGAAGGGCAGCTCGCGACTGAGCTTGTCGAGCAACTGGTTCAATTGAAGGCCGCGCTTGAGGCGGAGTCCGATGTGGCCATCGTTTTTGGCGCGGAAGTTACGGGCTCGACGATCGCGCAAGTCGTTGCTTTCGGTTCGAAACTTCCTGGCAAGACGCGTTACATGACGCTGGGTGATTACGCGAACTCACGCGGGGCTGCGGATATGGGCGTTCTGGCAGATCGTTTGCCCGGCTATGCCTACGTGGATGATGCGAGAGCGCGTGAAGCGTTCGAAACGCTGTGGGGAAGCGTGATCCCGTCGAAAGCGGGCCTGACCGTGCCGCAGATGGTGGAAACCGCGCAGAACGGCAAGATGAAGGCGTTATACGTGGTCGGCGCGAATCCGTTTGCTCATTTTGGCACCCTGGGTTACGGACGCGGCAAGCTGGACTTGCTGATCGTGCACGACATGTTCTTGACGGAAACCGCGAAGGTGGCGGACATCGTTTTTCCAGCGGCTTCGGCGTATGAGAAAGACGGCACGGTCACGAACACCTCCGGCGAAATTCAACTGCTGCACAAGGCTGCTGAGGTGATGGGACCGCGCAGCGACTTTGATCTTTTGCGCATCCTCTCCCACCAACTCGAAAAGCTGGGGCTCGGAAAAGCGTTTCACTACAAGACGCCGGCGGCGGTGTTCGAAGAGATTCGCAAGGCGGTGCCGGGGTACAACGTTTTGGCTGCGGGGTTGCTGACGGGTGGAGCTGAAGCCACGCGCGTGCAGTTCGCGCGCAACGGGCACGCTCCTTACGACGTTCCGGTGGGATTGATTCGCTCCGCCGAAGACACGCTTTTCACCAGCGGCACTCTGGGCCGCTTCTGCACCATGATGGAATCCGTGCCGGAGGCCAAAGCCAAGCCGTGAGCGTCTTTTTATCCAGCAACGCCGAGCTGATCATCACGCTGGTCAAGATTGCGCTGCTGCTTTTTATTGTGCTTACCGTGAACGCGTATCTCACGTGGTTCGAACGAAAAGTCGTGGCGCACATGCAGTCGCGCTGGGGACCGCACCGCGTGGGACCGCACGGCTTGCTGCAGCCGCTGGCGGACGGCGTGAAATTTCTCTTCAAGGAAGATCCGACGCCCGCGGGCGCGGACAAGTTCGTCTACTATCTCGCGCCACTTCTGGCGCTGGCGCTCGCGCTCACCTCCATTGCCATTATTCCGTTCGGTCCGGATCCCATCCATTTGTTTGGGCACGATATTTATCTGGGCATTGCGCCGCCTGACCTGAACATCGGGATCCTCGCGCTGTTTGCAATCACTGCGCTGGGAGTTTACGGGATTGCGCTCGCGGGCTGGTCATCCAACAGCAAGTATCCGCTGCTTGGGGGGCTGCGCAGCTCGGCGCAGATGATCAGTTATGAGCTCTCGCTCACCATGTCGGTGGTCGGAGTGCTGCTGATGGCCGGCAGTTTCAATCTGAAAGACATCATTAACGCTCAGGCGCAGCACCCGGAGCGCGGCATTTTCGGCTGGAATATCTGGCCACAGCTTCTCGGCTTTATCTGTTTTTTCATTGCGGCGATCGCGGAGACCAACCGAGTTCCTTTTGATCTGCCGGAAGCGGAACAAGAGCTTGTCGCGGGTTTTCATACGGAATACGCCAGCTTCAAGTTCGCGATGTTTTTTATCGCCGAGTACACCAGCATGATCACCGTTTCGTGCTTGTGCACGATCATGTTTTTCGGTGGATGGCTGTCGCCCTTCCCTGCTTCGTGGACCTTCACGCATTATTTGCCGTCGGCGATCCTGCTTCCGTTCGGTTTGTGGGTCATTTGGGACGGAATCCGCTACGAAACGATTTTCGGACGGATCATTCTGCCCGCTGTGGGCACGGCAATCGCGGCGCTCGGAGTCGCTTTCATTTTGCTTCCCGATGTGAATACCTTCATCCAGGGGCCGTTCTGGCTGCTTTCTAAGATTTTTATTTTCCTTTTCATTTACGTGTGGATGCGCGGCACGCTGCCGCGATTCCGCTATGACCAGCTCATGGCGTTTGGCTGGAAGCTGCTGCTGCCGGCTTCGATCGTGAATGTGATCATCACCAGTTTCGTGATTCTGGCCAAGATGCAGTGGGGGCCAAAATGACGGCGCCGCTCGTGGTCTTTTTCGTGCTTGCGGCACTGGCCATCCTGGGCGCGCTCAGCCTGATCTGGCAGAAGCACCCGATCCACAGCGCGCTTTCGCTCATCGTCGTGATGGTCGCCCTCGCGGGGTTGTACTTGTTGATGGGCGCGGAATTTGTGGCCGCGGTGCAAATCATCGTGTATAGCGGCGCGATCATGGTGTTGTTCGTTCTGGTCATCATGCTGTTGAACGCGGGTGTTGAAGAGCACACCAGCATCTCGAAGCTTGCTGGCGTTCCTGGATTGCTGCTGGTGATCGCGCTGGCGGGGTTCATCGCCGCGACGATTGCGCGCTCGAGCGAAACCGTTCAGGCCGTAATGCAGACCGGCGCAATCTCTTCCACCAAAGGCATCTCCAACATGGTGTTCCGGGATTTCGTTTACCCGTTCGAATTGACTTCGTTCCTTATTCTCGTCGCGATCATGGGCGCACTGGTGCTGGCCCAGCGGGAGAAAAACTGAAATGGTCCCGACGAATTACTACGTCATTCTCAGCGCGATACTGTTCGGGCTGGGCGTATTTGCGTTCGTATTCAAGCGCAACATCATCACGATTTTTATGTCCATCGAGCTGATGCTCAACGCGGTGAACCTGGCGTTCGTGGCGTTCAGCCGGGCGCTGGGCAAGCTCGATGGACAGGTATTTGTATTGTTCGTGATTGTGGTGGCGGCCGCGGAAGCAGCGGTAGGCCTCGGAATCATCATCCTCATCGCGCGCAACCGGCAATCGCTAAACGTCGAGCGCGTTGATCTGCTCAAACTTTAATGACCACCCATCCGATACTCGATTTCCTGTGGATTATCCCGCTGCTCCCGCTGTTGGGCTCGACGATGAATGGGCTTTTTGGCGCGAAATGGCCGAACAAGGTCGTCAACGCCGTGGCCATCAGCTCGACGGGGCTGTCTTTTCTTTGTGCGCTCGAAGCGGTCCGCGAATTCTTTCAGCTCTCGCCGGAACAGATTCCGTGGATGAGGCAATACTTCACCTGGATCACGGCGGGCAATTTTCGCGCGGGTTTCGACCTGCAAGTCGATCAGCTCACGGTCATCATGCTCCTGGTGGTCACTGGCGTGGGCTGGCTCATCCACATTTATTCGACGGGGTACATGGCCCATGAAGGCGGCTACTACCGCTTCTTCTCGTATCTCAACCTGTTCATGTTTTTCATGCTCATTCTGGTGCTGGCCGCGAATTACGTGCTGCTATTTGTCGGGTGGGAAGGCGTGGGGCTGGCCAGTTATTTACTGATTGGATTTTATTTCCTGAGGAAATCGGCTGCGGATGCCGGCAAGAAAGCGTTCATCGTCAATCGCATCGGCGATTTCGGGTTCATGCTGGGAATGTTTTTGCTGTTCCGCACTTTTCACACGCTGGATTTTGTGGAGCTATTTGCGAAAGCTGGCCCCTGGCCGGCCGATGCCATGGGGCATTTCGGCACGTTCACCATCGCGTGCCTGCTGCTCTTCATGGGCGCATGCGGAAAATCGGCGCAGCTTCCCCTTTATGTCTGGCTGCCGGATGCGATGGAAGGCCCAACACCGGTCAGCGCGCTGATTCATGCCGCGACAATGGTGACCGCCGGCGTTTACGTTGTCGCGCGGTCGCATGTTTTGTTCACGCATGCCCCGACGGCCATGCTGGTTGTAGCGACAGTTGGCTGCGCCACGGCATTCTTTGCCGCCACCATTGGCCTGGTGCAGACCGACATCAAGAAAGTTCTCGCGTACTCCACCGTCAGCCAGCTCGGCTACATGTTCCTCGCATGCGGCGTTGGCGCATTTTCCGCGGGCATTTTCCACCTGATGACCCACGCGTTTTTCAAGGCGCTGCTGTTTCTCGCGGCGGGCAGCGTGATTCACGCCATGGGCGGCGAGCAGGACATGACCAGAATGGGCGGGCTCAGCAAGAAAATCCGCTGGACCTACCTCACCATGCTCACGGCCACGCTGGCCATTGCGGGGTTTCCGCCATTCGCGGGGTTCTTCAGCAAGGACGCCATCTTGTTGAACGCCTTTGTGAACGAGAACGGTGGGCGCGGCGCTGGCTACGCGCTCTATGGAGTCGGCCTTCTTACGGCACTCCTCACTTCGTTTTACATGTTTCGACTGATCTTTCTTACATTCCACGGCAAACCGCGTTACGACGAGCACAAAGTACACGTGCATGAATCGCCGAACAGCATGCTGGTGCCGCTGATTATTCTGGCGGTCCTCTCCATCGTCGGCGGCTGGGTGGCGGCTCCTGCGTTGTGGCACGGCCCGGATTACTTCACGAACTTCCTCTCCCCGCTCTTTGGCCAGGGAGCAGCTTTAGCCGCAGAAGAAGCGGGCGCTTATAACCTCGAGCTCTGGCTGGTAGTTGTCGCGGTAACTACTTCGCTGATCGGGCTCGCGATCGCATTCTGGATGTACTTGAAGCGGCCGACCAAGCCTGCGGAACTCGCTCAGTCGTTGAAGGGCGTCTACACGACCCTATTTAATAAGTATTACGTGGATGAGCTATACGCCGCGGTGGTAGTTAAGCCGCTCCTCTGGATCTCCACGAATGTTTTCTGGAAGACAGCCGACGTTGCCGGAATCGACGGCGCGGTCAATGGGATCGCGGAAGGCATTACCGCCGTTGGCGACGGTACACGCCACACGCAATCGGGCAACACTCGCAGCTACGCGGTGTGGGTTGTCATTGGGGCAATCGTGGTCATCGCGATCATCTTCTTCTGGCCGGGCGCTGGCAAACCGGTCGTCGGGATGGTGCGCTGATGCTGCCCGGCGGACACTTGCTCTCGGTTGTGATCTTCTTCCCCGCCCTGGGCGCGCTTGCGCTTTTGTTGCTGCGTGGCGACGACCACAAATACATTCGCTACCTTTCTCTTACCGTCGGCTTGGCTGAATTCCTTCTTTCACTTTTGCTCATCCCCAAGGTGCCTATCGGGATTGCTGGCTACCCAGTGGAGGAGTTTTCGAAATGGATCAACCAGCCGCCCATCAACTATCACCTGGGCGTGGATGGCATCAGCATGTTCCTTGTGATCTTGACGACCTTCCTGACGCCGATTTCCATTCTGGCTTCGTGGAAGAGTATCGAGCATCGCGTGAAAGAATTCTTCATCATGCTGCTGATGCTCGAAGTCGGCGTCATCGGCGTTTTCCTGGCGCTCGATCTTTTTCTCTTCTTTGTATTCTGGGAAGTGATGCTCATCCCCATGGCCTTGCTGATCGGAATCTGGGGCCACGAGCGCCGCGTATACGCCGCCGTCAAATTCATGCTCTACACCATGGCGGGCTCGATCTTCATGCTGGTGGGCATTATCTGGCTTTACAACGCCACGGGTACGTTTGACCTGCCCGCGATTCAGCAGGTCCTGGGCAACGGGGCCCTGGTGCTCACGCCACAAACAGAAATGGTTCTGTTTCTCGCATTCTTCGTGGCGTTTGCGATCAAGGTGCCGCTCTTCCCGCTGCACACCTGGCTGCCAGACGCGCACGTGGAAGCGCCTACCGCCGGCTCCGTGATGCTGGCAGGCGTACTGCTGAAGATGGGTACCTACGGCATGATCCGTTTCTGTCTGCCGCTCTTCCCGGAGGCTTCGCATCGCGCAGCGCAGTGGATCGCGGTGCTCGCCATCATCGGCATCATTTATGGCGCGCTGGTTGCGATGGTTCAGCCGAATTTGAAGAAGCTCGTCGCGTATTCGTCGGTCAGTCACCTTGGCTTCGTGGTGCTCGGCATCTTCGCATTCCACAATATCTCCATGCAGGGCGCGGTTTACCAGATGTTGGCGCACGGAGTCTCCACCGGCGCGCTGTTTTTGCTCGTCGGCATGCTCTACGACCGCCGTCACACGTTTGAAATCAGTGAGTATGGCGGCTTGGCTACCCCGATGCCAAAGCTTGCGGCGTTTTTTCTTTTCGCCGCGCTCTCTTCGCTGGGCCTCCCAATGCTCAATGGGTTCGTCGGGGAATACTTGATCCTGCTCGGCACGTACCAACGGCACTGGCAATGGGCATCGTGGGCTGCGCTTGGCGTGATTCTTTCGGCATGCTACCTGTTGTGGTCGTATCAGCGAGTGTTTTTCGGCGAAATCACCAAAGACAAGAATCGAGCGCTCCCGGATACTTCGCCGCGCGAAAAATGGATTCTGCTGACGATGGCCGTAGTAACTCTATGGATGGGCATCGGTTCCGTATTTATCACCCGTCGCACCGCGACCGCCTCTCAAACTGTAATCGACCAGGTCGAACCGCAGAGACCTTATGAGGCCGGGGTGCCTGGCAAGATTCTCGGTGAAGCGCCTCGCAACACTGCTCCGCGAGCCCCATCGACTAGCACCAACACTGCCATGCCGTTGGTAACGGAAAGGCTCGGAGCCCGCTAAATGAATTCCGCGATCCCCAGCCTTGCCGATTTCTACCGCGTGCTTCCGGAACTGATCTGGTGCGCTTCCGGACTGCTCGCGATGCTCCTGCAGCCGTTCGTTCGGAGCCGCAGCTTTTTCACGGGTCTCGCTTTTCTCGGCGCCCTTGCAGGAACCGCCGCATCGAGTTTCGCCTTTCGAAACCCGGGCCTCGGCTTTTTCGGGCTAGTGCAATCCGACGCCTTCAGCTTTTTCTTTCATCTGCTCGTCGGCACGGTGTCCGTTCTGGTGATTCTCGCTGCCGGACCGTATCTCGATCGCGAGCGGCTGCCCGCGGCAGAATTCTATGCGCTGCTGCTTTTCGCCACCGCCGGCATGGGCGTTCTCGCGTCCGCACAGGAACTGCTCACGGCTTTCATAGGCCTGGAAATGAGCTCGATTTCCAGCTACATCCTGGCAGGCTACCGCCGCGATTCGCTGAAATCGAGCGAATCGGCGATGAAGTATTTCCTGCTCGGCTCGTTCGCCACCGCGTTTTTTCTTTACGGCATTGCCCTCGTCTACGGTTCGACGGGCACGACCATGCTGGACAAAATGGGCAATGCCGACCCGGCGAGCGCACTCTTGAAACTTGGCCTGGCCATGATCCTCATCGGCCTCGGTTTTAAGGTAGCCGCAGCGCCGTTCCAGATTTGGACACCGGATGTGTATGAAGGCGCACCAACGCCGGTCACCGCGCTCTTTTCCGCTGGACCGAAGGCCGCGACATTTGCCTTGTTGCTCCGAATCTTCGCTACTGTGCCCGCCGCCACGCACTTCTGGTTTTGGGCGCTTTGGGTTCTCGCCGTTCTTACGATGTTTGCGGGAAACCTTGGCGCGCTGGTACAAACCAATATCAAGCGCTTGCTGGCCTACAGTTCGATCGCCCACGCGGGATATATTCTGGTGGCGTTTGCCGCCGTCACTGCCATGGCGCAGGGCGGCTCGGCGGAAGCGGCGCCCGCCTATGCTGCGGTGCTCTTTTACCTGCTCAGCTATGCGCTCGTGAAGCTTGGCGCGTTCACCATCGTTTCGCAGCTTGGCGGCACGGGCGAAAAGAATCTCTCGCTGGACGATTACGCCGGACTTTCGCAGCGCCAGCCAGTGGTAGCCGCGATGCTGAGCATCTACCTTTTATCACTGCTTGGGCTTCCGGTTACGGCGGGCTTTTTCGGCAAGATGTACATTTTCAAAGCGGCCGTCAATTCGCACCTGATCTGGCTGGCGGTGCTGATGGGGATTAATAGCGTCATCGGCGCGTACTACTATCTTCGCGTGATTGTGGTCATGTATATGCGCGAGCCGAGTGGGGAGGCTGCTGCAGCCGCTCCCGTAAGCTTCCCGCTGCCGGTGAACGTAGTGCTCGCTATCACGGCGATCGGTACCATCCTTTTCGGCGTGCTGCCCAACCCGGTCATCAACTTCATCCTTCAGCCGACGCTCTTCGGCCACTGAGTTTGCCACCCATACGAAGAAGAGCAGACTGAAGTCCGCCCCCCCCACATTTCGGAATGAAAAAGAAAACGGCCCGAAGGTTCACACCCTCGGGCCGTTCAAACAATCACTCTGTGCAGTTCCTAGATCTTCACGAAGATGATAACGAGCGTAAACAGCGCAAGCGTCTCAACGAACACCAAGCCGAGAATCATCGCCGCGCGAATCGCTCCTGCCGCTCCCGGATTGCGCGCCATGCCTTCGCACGCCGCGGATGCGATCCGGCCCTGTCCCAGCGCGCCACCAAAGGCCGCTAGAGCCATGCCGAAGCCCGCCGCAATCGCCAGCAAGCCCTTGCCTCCGCCTGCTGCGCCGGCCGCTTCTTGGGCGAATGCAGACGGTGCAACCAACATCACTGCAACAAGTGCTACCAACACCATGGACAACTTCTTCATCACTTCCTCCTTATGAATCGCCGCCAGGAGGTGGTTCCCGGACACCGTGCAGCCGGGCTCACACTGAAGCAGCGCATTGCCGGAAAAGCTTCACCGGCAAATCTCGATTAATGCTCGTCCGCCGTCGCCATGCCCAGATAGACCGAGGGCAGCACCGTGAAGATGTACGCTTGAATGATGGCGACGAATATATGCAGGCCGATAAATGCGACGGGAATCGTGGCGGGCAGCACGGCGACGAGAGCTCCGAGAACCGGAGACTTGGACCAGACAGCGACCGTGGCCATCGAAAACAAGCCGACAAAGATGGTGTACAACAGATCGCTCGCGACGATGTTCGCCCAGAGACGAACGGTCAAGGAGAGAATGCGCGCCGACGTGCTCACCAGCTCCACGGGAAAAAGCAAAATCGCCAGAATCCAATCGCCGAGGTTTTTCGGCGAGCCTGCAAAGGTAAGCAGATAACGCCCTGCCCCATGGTGCTTGATTCCCTGCCAATTGAAATAAATGAAGGTCAGGATGGCGCAGGACATGGGAACGGTCTTTTCCGCCGTGGGAGCGGCAAAAAACGGGATGGCGCTGAGTAGGTTCGAGATGAGGACGAACACCGAAATGGATCCCACGAACGGAATCATTTTCAACGCACCGTGATGAACATTCTCTTCCAGCAGATCCTTGATGCCAAAGCCGACCGGATTGGTCAGCAGCAGCTCCGCAACTTGCTGCGTCGCGCCTGGCCTTTCAACGGAGAGACGTGATCGCAGAAACAGTGCCAGCAGCGTGCCGAAAATCAGCACGACCATGCACATTACAACGTGTTCAGGGATGGGGCGGTTCGGATGCCGGGGCGTGAGATGGAAGAGCGAAAGCAGCGCGATGGCGTATCGCCCGAGGTAGTGATTCACTAGCTCCGTCAGTCCTGAAACGTGCTCAACCATTCGCTAGTCCAGTGGATGCAGGATTTCGTACACACTCGCCGCAACGGTCGCGGCTCCTAAAGCACACAAACCCACCACCATGCTCAAAACGGGAACTTTCAGATATTCAAAAATAACATACACGGCAACGCCTATCAACCCGTAGCGGAAAGCGATTCCGAAGTAGCTGCCGATAGGGACGACGGGCTTTTCTTTCCCGGATTGTGCCGTGGATGCGGTCACCAGCGCATCCAGTCCGCGCCTGAGCCAGCGGAAATTCAGCCAGGCGAGTGCGGCACCAATCGCCAAACCAACGCCCCACAACCGGTCGCGAAGCACAGCGACCAAAAGCGCCGCCGCCAAACCGATGAGGAGTGTCATCGCAGAGATGCGCCGTTCGGTAACGGCGCCTGGCGATATTTCAGCTGCCTTTGGTTCCATTGCCGCTTCCGGAAAGCCGCCGCAAAACGTCCCGCACTCCGGCGAAAAAACCAATCCCTCCCAGGATCAGCAGGAAAACCGGCTTTGTATGCAGCCAGCGGTCCAGAAAATAACCGAGAGCCCCTCCCACAACCATCGCGGAAACCAGCACGAAGGGCAGTTCCATGGCCACAGCGGCCTGGTTCGAGGCATCTCTTGCTCTCTCCACGACCGGTGAGGGTGTTCCTGGCTCTTCCGGTTTATTGTCCGAAGGCATATTTCGCGAGCTTGTAGAACGGCTCAGGATACAGCCCCGCGGCGAGCGACACAAACACGGCGACACCGAGCGCAATGGCTTGCGCGCTGGTCATCAGCGGCGTTGGCGCTTCGCCCGGCTGCTTCAGCCACGCGTGCGCGACGATGCGGAAATAGTAGTACAGCGCGGGCACGATGTAGAGCACCGCGAATAGCGCCAGCAGAGGATGATGCGATTCGATCAGCGACAGAAAAATGAAATACTTGCCCATGAAGCCGGCCGTCGGCGGGATCCCTGCGAGCGAAAGCATGAAGATCAGCAGCAGCACGGCGGAAGCGGGGCTCCGTTGATACAAGCCGTTCAAGTCCTCGAGCTCTTCGCCAATCAGCCCTTTTTGACGCAGCACGATGACCACGGCGAATGCCCCCGCGGTCATGAACACGTAGGCGAACAAATAGTACGCGATGCCGATGAGTCCAGTTTCATTCCCTCCCACAAGACCGAGCAGGATATATCCCACGTGTGAAATCGAGGAATAGGCGAGCAGCCGCTTGATGTTGGTCTGCGTCAGCGCCGCAAGGTTGCCCCACGTGAGTGACGCGATCGCAATGCCCGCGATAAGATAGATCCACGTCTGCTGAGAACTCGCGAAGACCAGCAGGAGCAGCCGCAAAAGCAGCGCAAAGCTCGCCGTCTTCGAAGCAATACTGATGTATGCGCTGACCGGCGTCGGCGCGCCTTCATAAACGTCCGGCGCCCATTGATGAAACGGCACGGCCGCCACCTTGAAGAGCAGTCCCACCAAGACCAGCACGAAAGCGAGCATCGGCAGGATTTGTAGCGTGAACGGGTCAAAGTGCAGCGCCATGGGCAGTCGAGCGGCAAGCAACTGCCGCATCTGCTCTCCCGCCTCCCCGGGCTGCTGACTGCGCAAGATGGCTTGGACCAGTTGATTGCGCTGCCCCAGCGCGGCGCCCACCGCGCCGATATTCGTCGACGCGCTCAATCCGTACAGAAGCGAAAATCCATACGCTAGAATCCCGGAACTGAACGCTCCCAGCAGAACGTATTTCAGCGCCGCCTCATTCGAACGCTTCTCGCGCCGCAGGAATCCGGTCAACACGTAGAAGCTCAGCGCCATGGTCTCCAGCCCGAGAAACATCACGATCAAGTCGACGCCGGAGGCCATCAGCATCATTCCGACGCACGCAAAGAGCAGCAGCGCGTAGTATTCGCCTTCTTGCTCTTTCTCGATCTGCATAAATTTTACGGAAAGCAGAATGATCAGTGCGGTCGAGGCAAGAAAAAGTACGCCGAAGAACAGAACAAACCCATCTACGATTGCCGACTCGTGAAATCCGACGAGGACGCCTCCGCTCGCGGCAACTCTTCCGCGCAGCATCCAAAGTGTCCCGCCGCTGAACAGCGTTCCTGCCAGCGCGAGGACGGCATTCAGATACTTATCTCTTTCTTCAATCCAAAAATCGATGAGCATGATTCCCAGCGCGAAGAGAACCAGCTCCATCTCCGGCAGTATGACGGCGCCATCACCCTGGAGATAGCTGCGAATCGCGTCCATGAATGGGATGCTCATGCGGGGAGGTTATTTCGCCTCGACCGCGGCAGCGTGGATTTCCGGCGCCGCTAATGCCGCGTGCTCGGCCTTGTAGAAGTCCGGGTTCACACGATGAACGATCTCTTGCACCGGTTTATCGATCAACGCGAAGAACGGTTTCGGGTAGATGCCAATCCAGAAAGCCAAAATCACCAGCGGCACAAGAGTTGCGTACTCGCGCAGGTTCAGGTCGGGCAGTTCTTCATTGGCAAACTGCGTCACTGGGCCGAACATCACGCGTTGATAGAGCCACAGCAAATATGCCGCACCGAGCACGACACCCAGCGAGCCCCATGCGGCCCACGCCTTGCTCACCTGAAACGCGCCCTGCAAAATCGTGAACTCCCCGATGAAGCCGTTCAGCAACGGCATGCCTAGCGAACTCAGGCTCACAATTAGATAGATCGCTGCAAAATTCGGCATGGGAGTGGCCAATCCGCCGAACTCCGAAATCAAGCGCGTGTGCCGCCGCTCATACAGAACGCCCACAATCAAGAACAGCGCGCCGGTGGAAATTCCGTGATTGATCTGCTGCAGCACGCTGCCCGCAAGACCATTGGGGTTCAGCGCAAAAATTCCCAGCGTGCAGAAGCCCAGATGGCTCACCGAGCTGTAGGCAATCAGCCGCTTCATGTCTTTCTGCATGAGGCAAACGATGGCGCCGTAAATGATGCCTACCAGCGAAAGGAAGATCACAATGTGAATGATCTTGGCGCGCATGGCCGCATCCGCTGGCAGCAGCGGTAGCGAAAACCGGATGAAGCCGTACGTCCCCATCTTCAAGAGTACGCCAGCCAGAATGACCGAACCCGCCGTCGGGGCTTCCGTGTGCGCGTCCGGCAACCAGGTGTGAAACGGGAACATCGGCACCTTGATCGCAAATGCGAAGAAGAAGCCCCAGAAGAGCCACACTTTGAGCGGATCGGCAAAAGTCTGCGCGGCCGCCAGCAGCGTTGGAATGTCAAACGTGCGCGTAGCGCCCGGCTCCACTGGTGCATAGAAATAAAGCGCTAGGATCGCCAGCAGCATCACCACCGATCCTGCAAGCGTATAAAGGAAAAATTTGATTGCCGCGTACAACCGCCGATCGCTGCCCCACACGCCGATCAGGAAATACATGGGCACGAGCATCACTTCCCAGAAAACGTAAAAAAGGAAGAAATCCAGCGAGACGAAAACGCCGATCATCCCGACCTGTAGTAGCAACAGCAGGATGTAGTATTCCTTCTGGCGCAGCTTGATGGCGCTCCAGGAGGAGAGGATCGCGATCATGCCGAGGAACGTCGTGAGCATCACCAGCAAAAGGCTGATACCGTCGATGCCCAGATGATATTTCGCGCCGATCGAAGGAATCCAGTCCGCAGTCTCTTCGAACTGGAACCCGCCCAAGCCTGGCTTGAACCATCGCAAAAGTGGCAGCGAAACCAGAAAGCCCAAAGCGCCAAACAGGTTTCCGACGATTCGGTGAACGGCGTCCTTCTCGCGAGGCACGAATAGCAGCAGCAGCGCGCCCACGAGCGGCGTGAACAGAACCACGCTCAGAATATGATGTGCAAGAAAGTCCATTCTTCGCCTCTCAGTGCACGCCGCGCAGCAGCGTCTGCATGTGATGCCCGTAATACGCCAATAGCACTACCAATCCAATGAGGATAACCATCGCGTAACTCGAAAACATGCCGCTTTGCAGCAGCCGGACCGGAAAGCTCAAGAGCTGCAGGAACTTCGCACTAAAATTCAGCAGCCCATCGATCACCCACTTGTCCCACCACATCGATACTCGTGAACCGAAACGCGCCAGCCACCCCGCCCCATCCACGCCCATTCCGTCGATCACCTTGGCGTCAAAAAGGCCGAACAGCGTGCTGAGATCTTTCACGCGATTCACGATCAGCGCGTCGTAGATTTCGTCTACGTAATATTTGTGCAAGAGCAATTGATAGGCTCTCGGCCACTTCTCGGCCAACAATTCCGGAGCAATACGCTTCGATCGATAAAACTCGTACGCCAGCCAGATTCCCGCAACGGCGATCGAGAGTGACAAAACCATCAGGAAAATTTCCTTTGCCAATCCGTGATGCGCGATCTTTATCGCGCCTGTCTCCGACATGGCGCCAGCCAGAACAGGCTCGAGAAACCTTTCGAAACGGTTCTCTCCGCCGAGTGAACCCGGCCAGCCGATCCATCCTCCGACAATCGAGAGTCCCGCAAGAATCATCAGTGGAACGGTCATCGACGGCGGCGACTCATGAATATGCTTTTCCACCTGCTCGTCGGCACGCGTGTAGCCGGAGAAGGCCAGGAAGAACAGCCGGAACATATAAAATGCCGTCATCCCCGCGGTGATAAACCCGATTGCCCACAAGAAAAAATAGCGATCGATGGCGCGTCCGAGAATCTCATCCTTGCTGAAAAATCCTGCAAAAGGAAAAATTCCGCAGATCGCGAGCGTTGCAATCAAGAAGGTCGTCGCTGTTTTTGGGATGTTTCTCCACAATCCGCCCATCTTGCGCAGATCCTGCTCCCCGGACATCGCGTGAATCACACTGCCCGCACCAAGGAACAAGAGCGCCTTGAAGAAAGCATGGGTCATCAAGTGAAAAATGCCCGCGGCAAACGCGCCCACACCGAGCGCCATGAACATATAGCCGAGCTGGCTGATCGTCGAGTACGCCAAGACCTTTTTGATGTCGTTCTGTACCAGCGCCATCGACGCCGCAAATATCGCCGTCACCGCCCCGATCACCGCAATAACATCCAGCGCGAATGGCGCGAGCTGGTACACCGCATTCATCCGCACCACCATGTACACGCCCGCCGTCACCATCGTCGCGGCATGGATCAACGCGCTTACAGGCGTCGGCCCCTCCATCGCGTCTGGCAGCCAGACGTAAAGCGGAATCTGCGCCGACTTGCCGGCCGCTCCGACGAAGAGCAGCAACCCGATGGCCGTCAGCACATGCGCGCCATAGCCAAGCGTCCCCGAATGCACCGCCGCCTCCAGCGACTGCAATATTCCCGAATACCCGCCAGCCTCCGGCAATCCCAGTGAAGTGAAACGAATGGTGCCCAGCGTCGCTGCCGTCAGCAGAAGTCCAAGTAAGAATCCCGCATCACCGATCCTGTTTACGATGAAAGCCTTCTTTCCCGCATCTGACGCTGACTTTTTCAGAAAATAAAATCCGATCAGCAAATAGCTGCACAAACCAACGCCTTCCCAGCCCACAAACATCAGCAACAGATTGTTCGCCAGCACCAGCGTCAGCATTGCGAACATGAAGAGGTTCATGTACCCGAAGAAGCGGTAGTAGCCGCCCTCATGCGCCATGTAACCTGCCGAGTAGACGTGAATCAGAAAACCCACGCCGGTAACCACCAGCACCATCACGCAGGAAAGTGGATCCAGCAGCAATCCCCAGTCCGCCACAAACCGAACCAGCTGCCCGCCCGTCATTTGCATCGGGCCCGGCGTTAGCCACTCAAACATGATTTGCTGCGCGACGCGATGCTCCGGATCGGCAGCCAGTAATTGCAACACCGCCCCCAACGCGTAAATAAACGACAAACCAACGCTCCCGACGCAGAGCACATTGACGCCAGCTTTCGGAAGCTGCTTGCCGAAAAAAAGCATCAGCGCTGCTGAGACCAGCGGAAAGAGCGGGATCATCCAGAGATGATCAAGAAAATAGCCCGAGGGCGTCATTCGAATTTCAACCCTACTTTCACGTCCATATTTCCATCGCTACCACTTCAGCAAATCCATTTCGTCCGCCAGAACCGTCTCGCGGTTCCGGAAAAACGCGATGATGATTCCGAGTCCCACCGCCGCCTCCGCCGCAGCATCCGCAATGATAAATAGCGCGAAGACCTGTCCCGCCACATCGCCATACAAACGCGAAAATGCCACCAGATTGATATTCACGGCGTTCAGGATCAGCTCGATGGACATGAGCACAACGATCACGTTGCGCCGCGTAATCACCCCGATCACCCCGAGGATGAACAGCGCCATGCTCAGAAATAAATAATGTCCAATCGGCAGCATCGGTTCTCTAGGCCCTCTTCTTCGCCATCACCACCGCCCCAATCATCGCGACCAGCAACAAAACGGAAGCAATCTCAAACGGTAAGAGGTATGTACCAAACAAACTCTTCGCCACTGCTTCCGCATTTCCCGCCGGCAACCGGTTCGCGGGCGCTGCCGCCAGCACCGGGAATCCCTGCCCGGGCATTTCCCCTGTAGTCCAGAACATCACCCCAACCTGCGCAGCCAGCGCAAGGACCACAACCAGCGCCACCCACTTCTGCCGCGCAAACTTGATCTGGTGCAGCGCCACATCCAGATTGACAAGCATGATCACGAAGATGAACAGCACCATGATTCCGCCAACGTACAGAATAATTTGGACGATAAAAATAAATTCCGCGCGCAATTGTAAAAAGATTCCCGCCGTCGCCAACAGCGTGGTGATCAAGAAAATCGCACTATGTACCGCGTTGCGCCGCGTTACCATCAGCGCCGCGCTGCTCACCGCTATCGCCGCAAAAAAATAAAAAATGACCTTATCCAGCATAAAAATCCGTAACCGACGAAGTTTCTTCCCTCGCCTGGCTCTTCTGCTCCATGCTGAGAATGACCAGGGCCGCCACCAGCGCGAGGATCGCCGCCGGCGTCGTAGCCAGCAGGAGCGCCCATCCCTGCAAGTTAAAGTAGCTGCCGACAATCAGGGCCAGTCCAACCACCAAAACGTTGATGATGGAAAGTGGGATCAGGAAATGCCATCCCAGCCGCATCAACTGATCGAAGCGGTAGCGCGGTATCGTAAATCGCAGCCACATGAAAAAATAAAGATACGCACTCACCTTGAAAATGAACCAGAAGCCTCCGTGAATCCCCGCGTAAAAAGGCTTCACCCTTGCCGCCATCAATGGTTTCACGAACGGCAGAAGCACCGGACCCGCCAGCACCAGCGCCGCCACAAAACAAAGCCCCGCAACTGCCAGCATGAAAATCTGCTGCACTCTTGAAGGCTGCCTCGGCATCCGCAGCACACAGTAGCAGCCGATCCCAATCATCAGCAGCGGCGGAACGAAATCCAGAAAATTCAGCCATCGAATGCCCGCGAAGGGCCTCAGCCATCCGCCCAAGAACAAAGTCGTCGCCACCGAAGCCACCACGATCATGTTCGTATATTCCGCCAGAAAATAGAGTGACCAGCGGAACCCGCTGAACTCCGTCATATATCCAGCCACCAGCTCAGACTCCGCTTCCGGCAAATCAAACGGCGCGCGATTCGTTTCCGCAATCGAAGCTACCAGATAGGTAAAAAACGCCACCGGCGCGAGAAATCCAAACCACACTCCCTGCGTCGCTTGCGCTTCCACAATCGATTTAATATTCAGCGTCCCAGCAAGCAGCAAGCCGGAGACCAGCGCCATCCCCCCGGCGGTCTCATAACTCACCAATTGCGCCGAGCTTCGCAGCGCCCCCATCAGCGAGTAGTGACTATTCGAAGCCCAGCCGCCCAGCACAATTCCGAAAATTCCCAGCGCGCTGATGCCTACGACAAACAAAATGCCAATGTTGAGATTCACTCCAATTTGAAACGCCGGCCCAAACGCCAGCCCGCCAATCGCCAGCAGCGCCGCTCCCACCGAAAACACCGGCGCCAGCCAGAACACCATCTTGTCCGCGTCATCCGGGATAATGTCTTCCTTGATGAGCAGCTTCACCGCGTCGGCGATCGGCTGCAGCAATCCATGTGGCCCCACGCGCATGGGTCCCAGCCGCGCCTGCATGTCCGCCATCAATTTCCGCTCGACCAGCACGATATAGCCGGCGATCAGCGGTAACACCGCAACGATCACCACTCCACAGAGCAGCGGCGCCCAATAGAGCTTCAGAAAATCAATCGTCGCTTGAGTCGCTGCTTGCATTACCTGTCGACTTCTCCCAGCACGATGTCAATCGTTCCGATAATCGCAACAACATCCGCCACCAGGTGTCCCCGAACCATGCGGTCAAACGCCTGCAAATTGATAAACGACGGCGGCCGTATCCTCACGCGATAGGGCTGCACCGTTCCATCGCTGACCACGTAATAGCCCAGCTCGCCCTTAGGCCCTTCAATCGCGTGATACACCTCGCCCGGCGGCGGCTTCAGCACTTTTCCCACTTTCGCCAGGATCGGCCCGGGCGGAATATTCTCAATCGCCTGCAGGCAAATCAGCCGAGACTGCCGCATCTCTTCCATACGCACCAGGTAACGGTCGTACGTATCCCCTGTCTTGCCCACTGGAATTTCAAACTGATATTGATCATAAGCCGCATACGGCGCGGCTTTGCGAATGTCCCACTTCACGCCGCTGGCCCGCAGTACCGGCCCGGTCACGCCAAACGCGATGGCGTCTTTGGCGGTCAGGACCCCAATGCCCTTGGTGCGCCCGATCCAGATGCGGTTGTTCGTCAGCAGTGTTTCGTACTCGACGACGCGCGATTCGAAATCCTTGCAAAACCGCTCCACATCCTTTTCGAACGTGTCATACGCCTCGTACTGCAGCCCACCGATTCGAAACGCATGCGTGGTCAGCCGCGCCCCGCAATACTTTTCTAGAATTTTCAGAATTTCTTCGCGCTCGCGGAAGCAGTAAAAAAGTGGCGTCAGCGCGCCGATATCCAGCGCATGCGTCCCCAACCACAAAAGATGACTCGCAATGCGCTGCAGCTCTGTAAGAATCGTTCGAATCACGCGCGCGCGCGGCGGCGCTTCTACCAACAACAGCTTTTCGATGGCCTCGCAATATCCCAGCCCATTGCTCACCGCTGCCACGTAATCCATGCGGTCCACGTACGGCGCGAACTGCTGGTATGTGCGGTTCTCCGCGATTTTCTCGACGCCGCGGTGCAAATAGCCGATCACGCACTCCGAGCCAGTGACCCGCTCTCCGTCAAGCTTCAGTACCACGCGCAGCACGCCGTGCGTCGACGGATGCTGCGGTCCCATATTTATGACCAGCTCTTCCGCCCCCAGCAGCGTCTTGCCGTCGTTTTTTAGCTCAATACTCAGCGTCGTCTCCCGATCACTCCCAAATCCGTCTTACTGCCCGCTCTCGATTCCCAGGTTCTCCCGCACCCACGCCGTGTCCTGCTGCAAAATGTCGTAATCTTTCCGCAGCGGATACCCTTGCCACTCGTCCGGCAGCAGAATGCGCTTCAGACTCGGGTGGCCGGCGAAAACAATGCCGAACATGTCAAAGACTTCCCTCTCCAGCCAATCCGCGGCCAGCCACACTCCCACCACGCTCGGTACTTCTTCTCCATCCGCAGCATGCGCCTTCAACCGCAGCCGCTCGTTTTTCGCAAAGGAATATAGATTGAGGACCACATCAAACCGTTTCTCGCGCTTCGGCCAATCCACCGCCGTCAAGTCCGATAGCATCTCGAATTTTTCTTCGTCCCGCGTGTACAGCGCGATCTCCGCCAGCCGCGCCCGGTCGACGGTTAGAATCGCCTGTTTACGGTCCTCCATCGCTTCCAGAATGGCCCCGCCGAACTTGACGCGAAACCGTGAAATCATTTCGTTGTCGAGAGGAGTCTGCAAAACCACGGGAGGCTTGGGAGGAGCAGGTGCCGCCGGCTTTGCAGGTGGCGCAGGTGCGCCCGGAGCTGCAGGTTTTGCTGCGGGAGTTGAGACGGGGGATGGCGTGCTCGCAGGCTTTTCGCCCGTGGGCACTGCCGGTGGTTGTGGTTGCTTCGGCTCGTCAGCCATTGACCCTGGGTAGAGAAGGTTGCAGTGGACGGCCCCGCGTTCACAACCTACAACGGCGGAGCAGCCTGAAAACCGAACGCCGCGTTTCTAACACACGCCGCGCACCCCGTCAATCGGAACAACTCGCGCTTCGAATGCCCCAGCGGGAGACTTGCATGTCCATTCGAATCAAGCCCATTCGAGCGCGCCCTTTTTGTAAAGCCACAGATACCCGACGAGCAAAATCCCGATAAAAACCAGCATCGACGCCAGCGCAAAAATGCCCATGTGCGCGGCCACCCACCCCCGGTACAAAATCGCCCAGGGAATCAGAAACATTGTCTCCACGTCAAAGATCACGAACATCATCGCGATGATATAAAACCGCACGGAGTACCGCCGCCGCGCATCCCCTTCCGGCGGGATGCCACACTCATAGGGCTTCAATTTCGCGCCGATGCTCGTGGAATTCGGGCGAATGAACTTCGCCGCGATCAGCGTCACCGCAGGAAACGCAATGACCAGAGCCGCGTAGAGCAAAACAGGAAGGTATTCGCTCGGCATTACTCCCTCACGCGCAGCATCCTACCATCAATTCCGGCTCAAGCAACCCTGTCATTCGACACCCTGTCATTCGAATGGTCTGATTGCCCCCAGGGCGCTATTTATCGAAAAGCAGTTCGCCCGCCCGGCTGGTCGCTTTGACGACGGCTTTGATCAGCGTCACGCGCAGCTTGCCCTCTTCCAGCTCCATGATGCCGTCAATGGTGCACCCAGCCGGTGTCGTCACCGCGTCCTTCAGCAGCGCCGGGTGATCCCCCGTCTCCAGTACCACGCTCGCAGCGCCTTTCATTGTCTGCGCCGCAAGCAGCGTCGCCACATCGCGCGGCAGGCCCACCTTCACGCCCGCCTCCGCCAGCGACTCCAAAATGATATATGCAAACGCCGGCCCGCTCGCCGAAAGGCCCGTGACTGCGTCCATGTTCTTTTCATCCACGACCACTGTCCGCCCCACGGCGTTGAACATGGCCCGCGCGATTTCCAGGTGCTCCGCCCCCGCGTGGGCCCCGCGGCAAATCCCCGTCATGCCACATCCCACAGTCGAAGGCGTATTCGGCATGGCGCGTACCACCGCCACCTTGCCCCCAAGCCGCTGCTCGATGTAGCTCGTTGGCACCGACGCCGCGACCGAGATCACCAGCGTCTTTGCGCCCAGCTTCGGCGCGATCTCTTTCAGTACGTCTCCAACCACTTGCGGCTTCACGCCAAGCAAAACGATGTCCGCGGCATGCACCGCCTTGCGATTCTCCGTCGTCACCGCAACGCCCAGCTCCTTCGCCAGCGCCGCGGCCTTCTCCGCATGCTTCACCGTCGCGGTGACTCGCTTCGCCTCGAAGAGCCCTTGCTTCAAATAAGCCCGAAGCAGAATCCCGCCAAGCTTCCCTGTCCCCAAAACCGCCAATTTCTTCTCTGATAGTTTTTGCGCCATGATCCAAGCATTCTTGACTCGATTCAGCCATCGGTCAACCCAAGAATCATGTATAGGTAGGAATACTGCGGCTAATCGTGGCGCGCGCCGTGCAGAACTTTCACCGCGTGTGGCAGCAGGTGCGCCACAGATTCAAGCGATTCAACGGCACCTTTTGGGCTTCCTGGAAGATTCACAATCAGCGTCTTGTGGCGCACGGCCGCCGCGCCACGGGAAAGAACCGCCGTCGGTGCGTGCTCCAGCCCTTTCCGCCGCATCTCCTCGGATATTCCAGGCACGATGCGATCGGCTACAGCTTGCGTCGCTTCCGGCGTGTTGTCCCTCGGCCCCAGTCCCGTGCCGCCCGTGGTCAACAGCACATCCACGCGGCCCGCATCGGACAAAGCCCGCAACTGTTCCCGGATATCCGCGGGGTCGTCCGACACGCGAAGCGCCGAAGCTATCTCCCACCCCAGACCGCGGCAGAAAGCGACAACCGCCGGCCCAGACAAATCCTCGCGCTCGCCTTTTGCCACGCTATCGCTGATGGTAAGAACCGCTACGCGCATGGGGAGGGTCTAAAGAAGAAATTCACTGCGTCTCTACCGCATCGCGATTGGCCTCATCCATCAGCCGCATCGCTTCCATCAAAAGTCCCGTCGTGTTCCGCGTCGTGGTTGTTCGCGTCGAGGCATTCGCCGCATTGAAATCAATTTCGAATTCGCCCGCAGTCCACAACACCACCTTGTAAACCGCGTCGTCGCCTTCCACCTTGCCAACCTTTGCATCCCTGCACTGCCCGCTCGCAAAATAAAGTTCGCCCTGAGTGCCACCCTGCCGCACAATCAGCCTGCATGACTTCTGTCCCATCTCCAGCGACTGCATCAGGTCGATCATGCTCATCTCTTCGAGCCGCCCTTGAATGACGCCCGGCCGCGAAGCTTTCTTCTGCAGCTTTTCAAGGTGCAACCGGTCAACCACTTTTTTCGCAACGCGCACCAGGTCCTTAATCAAAAATGGCTTAGGAATGAAATCCTCTACACCGTCCACCAGCGGCCTCAGCCGCTCCTCGATGTCCGGCCGGCTGGCCATGAATAAGAACGGGATGTGCTTGGTGGCCTCGCGCCCGCGCAGCTTCTCAAAGAGTTGCCGCCCGTCCAGCCCCGGCATTTTGTAATCGCAGAGGATCACATCGGGCGGATCGTCAATTACCTTCAGTAGCGCATCAGCGCCATCCGTCGCCGTCTCCACTTCGCAATACGCCTCGAGCCCCTTCACGATCAGGTCGCGCACCAGCGGATTATCTTCCGCCAGCAGCAGCTTTACGGATTTTCCGCCCGCCGCACTCATTTTCTGCCCTTCAACACGCCGCCCTTACGACGAAAATACCCGCTCTTCCCGCCGGTCTTCTCGGCAAGCACAATGTCCGTGATTTCCATCCCTTTATCGAGGGCTTTGCACATGTCGTAGACCGTGAGGGCTGCGGCGCTAACGGCGACCAGAGCTTCCATCTCAACACCCGTCTGCGCGGTCGTCGTTACAGAGGATCGCACTTCCACGCCATTTTGGCACAGCCGCGCGGTCACATCAATGTGCGTCAGTGGCAGCGGATGACAAAGAGGTATCCATTCGGACGTCCTCTTCGCGGCCGCAATTCCCGCAATTCGCGCCACTTCCAGCGGATTCCCTTTAGGATTCCTTAGCCGCCGCACGGCCCGCACCACGCGCGGCTTCATCTTCACAAATCCCTGCGCCCGCGCCGTCCGCGTCGTCACCGCCTTCGCCGACACGTCCACCATCCTTACTTCGCTCTTTTTCCCATAGTGTGATAACTCCCCCATTTTCGCGCCTAGACTACATCCTTCCTGAGCCACACTGATACGCGTTCACCCACTTCGATCTTTTCCCGGTCCGCGGGCACCACCAAAAAGCAATTGGCCTTCGCCAGTGCCGCGATATCACCCGACCCCTGCCATCTCAAGGCTCTCACCCCCGGTGTCAACCCGCGCCATTCCACCCGTGCCGGTAAGAAATGTGCCAGCCCCGCCTTTTCGTTGAGCGCTTGCCCGAGCCGCGCCTCCATTACAGGCATTGGCCGAGCCTCCGCTCCGCTCAACAAATCAATCGCCGGCGTCACAAACAATTCGAATGTCACCATGGTCGAAACCGGATTGCCCGGCAACCCGAATACCGGCTTTCCTTGGCAAAATCCAAACACCGCCGGTTTCCCCGGACGGATCGCCACCGCATCAAAGAAAAACTCCGCCCCCATCGCCTTCAAGACCTTCTCCACCAGGTCATACTCGCCCATCGAAACGCCGCCCGAAAGCACCAGCGCATCTTCCTTCAGACCGCGTTCGATCTTCTCCCCCAAATCCTCCACCCGATCCGCCGCGTTTCCCAGAACCACGGGCTCTCCACCCGCAATTCGAACCTGCGCCGCCAGCGACACGCTGTTGCTGTTTCGAATCTGAAACGGACCCGGCGTCTCGTCAACCAGCACAACTTCATCCCCCGTCGACAGAATCGCCACGCGCGGTCTCGTCGCGCATTTCAACTCCACTGCCCCGATCTGCGCGGCCAGCGCCAGCTCCGCATATCCCAGCCGCATCCCAACTCCCAAAATAGCTTGCCCCGCAACTGCCTCGCTTCCCCTCGGCACAAAATTCTGCCCGCTGTGCGCCGCGCGTTCGAATCGCACCAGATCCCTCTCGCGTTTCGTGTGCTCGATCATCACTATTGCGTCCGCACCGGAAGGAATCGCCGCGCCCGTCATGATCTGCACGCAAGTCCCAGCCACAAGCGTTCCGCTAACCGTATCCCCCGCCTTGATCTCGCCCACGCACTTCAGGCTTGCCCCCGGCGCAACTTCCTTCGCCCGCACAGCATATCCATCCCGCGTCGACCGGTCGAACGGCGGATACTCCCGGTCCGTCATCACCTCCTGCGCCAACACTCGTCCCAGCGCATCCCACACGCTCACTGGAACCGCCGCGCGCGGTCCTCTCCTCTCTCCGATTTCTTCGATGACTTTGTCGCGTGCTTGCTCGTAGCTGAGCATAAGAAGGGTTTTGTGGGCGCCGGGTTCTAGCCCTACGTATTTCCGTTCTTTTCGCCGCTCTTCTCTGCGTCCTCTGTGCTCTCTGTGACCTCTGCGTTAATTCCGTTGTCTTTTTCTACAACCACCGCGCCAGCAGCGTCCCTGCCGGCACAATCGTCGCATCCCGCTCCGGCCCCGTCGAAATCATCCCGATCTCCACCTGCAGAAAATCCGAAATAAATCGCAAATACTCCCCCGCCGCTTTCGGCAGCTTTGCGCCATCCTTCATTCCGTAAGTCGTTTCATTCCATCCCGGCAGAGTTTTGTACTCCGGCGTCACGCGTTCGTACACTTCCGCCAGCGCCGGCATCTCCTTCATCGGCGTGCCCCTGTACTTGTAACCCACGCAAACCTGAATCTCCCGCTGCGTATCAAAAACATCCAGCTTGGTAATCACCATCGAATCGATCCCGTTGATCATCTTCGCGTAGCGCAGCACCTGCAGATCCAGCCAGCCGCAGCGCCGCGGCCGTCCCGTCACCGCCCCAAACTCTTTCCCTCGCGTGCGCACTTCTTGCGCATCCAGGTCCGGCATCTCCGTCGGAAACGGCCCGCTGCCCACGCGCGTCGTATACGCCTTGGAAATTCCCAGTACGTTCTTGAGCTTCGTCGGCGGCACACCCACTCCCGTCGCCGCCCCGCCCGAAGTCGCGCTCGACGACGTCACGAACGGATATGTCCCGTGATCGATGTCCAGCATCGTTCCCTGCGCGCCTTCGAAGAGCACGGACTTCCCTTCGTCCAGCGCGCGGTTCACCAGCTCTGCCGTGTCGCAAATATATCCGCGAATTTTTTCGCCTAGCTTCAGCGTTTCATCCACTTCCTGCGAAAAATCGATGTTCGCCCCGTACGCGCCTTTCGCCAGGCGGTTTTTTTCCGCCACCACGTGCGCCGCTTTCTTTCGAAACAGCTCCGGCTCCAGCAAGTCGCACATCCTCAGCCCGCGCCTCGCCATCTTGTCTTCGTACGCCGGCCCGATTCCCCGCGAAGTCGTCCCGATCTTGTCCGCGCCCCGCGCGTTCTCAGCCGCTTTATCCAGCTCCCGGTGATACGGAAAGATCAAATGCGCGCGGTTGCTGATATGCAGCCGCCCCTTCACGTCAATCCCCGCCCTGGCCAGCGTCTCAATCTCCGCCACCAGCGCCGCCGGATCCACCACCACACCAGTCCCAATCACCGCCTGCTGCTTCGGCCGCAAAATCCCGCAAGGAATCAGCTGCAACACATACCGGTCTTTGCCAATGATGACCGTGTGGCCCGCGTTATGGCCACCCGCAACGCGCGCAATGTAATCAAACGACCCCGCAAGGTAGTCCACCACCTTACCCTTACCCTCGTCGCCCCACTGCGCTCCCACCACCACCACCGATTTCATTCGGTCTCTCTCCTCAACGTAGGACAGGCATTCTTGCCTGTCTCCTTCTGCGCAACAACCACACCCCAACGCCTTCTCGTTCACATCCTATAAATAAACTTCTTTGGAAAGCACCCAGAACGGCAGGTTCTAATCGTAAGCTCGCCCTGCCCTCAACGCAAGCTAACGGCTTCTATCTCCCATCGATTCTCAATGTTTGTCCGTTGAACGTGTGTAACCAGAGATCATCTTGACTGTCTTGAATCTATATTCTAGTATATATTATAGAATCTCAGCACTATCGACATGCCGCTTAGCATCAAAAACCCGGAAGCCGAGAAACTCGCTCGCGAGATCTCCAAGGAAACGGGTGAGTCTCTCACCGCCGTTATCACTAACGCTTTACGCGACCGGCTACAACGCCTCCGGGGGCGCCGGCACGCCAAGATTTTTGCCCAGGAGGTCGACGACATTCTTCACCGCGTAGATGCACTGGCCACCCAGGACAACCGCTCTGAGGACGAGATCCTCGGTTACGACTCCCAGGGGCTCCCGCACAATGGTGATTGATACTTCCGCTCTGCTAGCCATCTTCCTTGCAGAGCCCGAACGACAGAAATTTCTCGAACTCATTCGGCAGGACGGATCGCGCCTGATCTCCGCCCCCAATGCGTTGGAAACTTCAATTGTATTGGAAGCCCGTCGCGGAATTGTGGCAGGTCGCGAGTTTGATCTCTTTCTTCATCGGCTTAACATTGAGCTCGTCCCCGTCGACGCTACGCAGGTCGAAGTCGCCCGTGCAGGATGGCGCAAATATGGCAAAGGTCGTCATCCCGCCGGCCTCGATTTCGGAGACTGCTTCGCCTACGCCTTGGCAAAAACATCGGGTGAGCCGCTACTTGCTAAAGGAGACGACTTCCCAAGAACGGACCTGCGCTGCCTGTGACACCTCGGCAATCTGATTTGATCCTTGGAGAGAGAAGAACTTCCGGCGCCCGCGTGAAACCTGCACGAATTCGCCCACCCGTCTCGCGTGTCGAGAGCTCCGTCAATGCCTGACGGCAGCAGACTATCCCTTCAGTTCGCCATGGCGAAAGCAGGTGACCAGATGATCGTTGACCATCCCCGTCGCCTGCATCAGTGCGTAGCAAATCGTCGACCCCACAAACTTGAATCCCCGCTTCTGTAAGTCCTTGCTCAACGCGTCCGATTCCGCCGTCTTCGCCGGAATCTGCTTATGCGCCTTCCGAGCGTTTTGCTTCGGCCGCCCGCCCACAAATCTCCAGATGTACGCATCAAACGTCCCGAACTCTTCCTGCACTTTCAAGAACGCCTGCGCATTCCCAATCGCCGCCGCAATCTTCAACCGGTTCCGGATAATCCCCGCATCCCCGAGCAGCTCCCGCACTTTTTTCTTGTCGTACCGCCACACTTTCTCCGGATCGAATCCGTCAAACACTTCGCGATACCGCGCCCGCTTTCGCAAAATCGTGTCCCAGCTCAATCCCGCCTGCGCCCCCTCCAGAATCAAAAACTCAAACCATGTGTCCTCGTCGTGCACCGGGACGCCCCACTCCTCATCGTGATATGCGATGTTCACCTCATTGTTCGCCCAGGAACACCGCGCTCTTTCGATCTGTCGGCTTCTCATCATTGCCATTTAACCTTACCTCGCCGCCTCAAAATCACTTTTTGCCCTGTGATGCCGCAGAACCGGGCAGCTCCAACATAAAATGCCGTGTCCCAGGAATCTGGCGCCAGCCTTCCGCCGGATTGGCCACAGCGGCATTTCCCGTAACAACTATCTTTGCCCCAACGGACGAAAATACCGCGAGAACTTGCTGTCTTCGCGCGTCGTCCGCCGCGATGAACTGAGCCACTCCGCTGTCCGGGATTTCCGCGATGATCCGCGCGCCCGCCAAGTGTGCCCAATATGCGCCAAGCCCCGTCCCGATGCATCCCAAATTGCTCCCTCGCTGAATGCCCATTTCCTCCAGCCCTTGTGCCATTTGCCCTTGTTCAAATGGCCCGGCCTTCGCAATTTCCCTCAAATTTTTGCCCGTTGAAAAAACTATCGCGAGTACAGGCGCGAGAATAATTACGGAAACCAATCCATTCAACGCCCCGTTCCCTGCTGGCTCTGCGAACCTCACGCCCGCGAGGACCCTCATCAAGATCATGAGGCCGAATCCCCCCACAAACCGGGGCTCTACGTGCACCAGCGCATACATTCCGAACGCCGCCAACACGGGGATCCAAACTAACTTTTCTTCCCTCCATCCCTCGCCCCAGCTTCCAGACCTCCTCACAAGAAAAAAGAGCGCGACGAATACGGCATACAAAGCTCCTGAAACCGAGAAGATCCTGAGATAGCTGCTCATCGTGCGATACAACGCCATCAATTGGCCCTTGAATGAAAAATGTGGCCGGATTCCCTCATACCAATACGACGGATCGTACCAAAGCGGATAACTTCCTCCGATCGGCCCGGCGAACTCATATAACGGAGGTTTATCCAAGAGTTTGTGCTGCGGATGAGCCGGAATGCCGGTTCCAGCAGGAATCCCCTCCCAGTGCACATATTTCGGAGCTCCGTTCACAAACTCGGCGTAATTTATCATCCCGCTGTCTCCAATCGTCATTCTCTCCTTGGACCTGGATAAAGAAATCGCAAAGGGCGCAGCAATTACAAGAAACACGAGCACCGCAACCATCGAGCGAGCCAAAGCCCGCCGCCCCGAACCGGCAGCCAGAAAACCGCAGGCTAGAAAAACAATCGCCAGCGGAAACATCGGCGCTTTGGCCAGATACCCAAGCCCGAGTACCGCCCCAAAAAACACAAACGTCGCCCAGCTTGCTCGGCCTCGATGAATTCGAATGAGCGCCGCTGTCGCCAGGTAACTCAATCCGGCAACACACAGATCCGGCGAAATCCACCCGGGCGTCACCCAAAACTGTCCAGCCCAGAGGAAAAAAACGGACCCCGAAATCCACACAGTTCGTGAGGGAATCGCAGACCCTCTCTCAGCTTGGTGCTTCGAAACCTCTCGCAGCAGCAGCAACTCTTTGAGGAAATACTCGTAGCACGCCAGATTGGCGAGAAAGATGGCAAGATTTGTGAGAATGACCGTTGTCGATTCCCAGGGCGGACTAGGATGGAAGATTCGAAAAACATTGCTCAGCAAAACCGGGTAAAGAGGGCTCCAGTATCCATTCACATAACTCTTCCAGCCTACTTCCCTGACCGACTGTGCGATTTCAATATAAGAGATACTGTCCGGGTTGATGTTATAGCGATGCGCCCAAACCTGAATGATCCCCACAACGATCGCCACGCACCAGAAAAAAACTCGCGGCGGCCGGCTCGAAGGTTCGCTGCTCATATTCCAAAGGGAAGTTGCTTCACAGCCACCTTCATTCTTGAAGTCTTGACTCTACAATGAAAAAGGCGCGTCGCGATCTTACTCGCAACGCGCCTTTATCGAAAAGCCAAGTCTTCGCTCGGCTTTACGCCATGTGCCGGTCCAGCGCCTTGGTAATCTGGTCCTTCGGCACTGCACCGACAATCTGCTCCACCACCTGCCCGTTCTTGAACACCAGCAGCGTCGGAATTCCTCGAATGTTAAAGCGTCCTGCCGAGTTCATCGCTTCATCTACGTTCAGCTTCATCACTTTGAGCTTGCCCGCGTAATCATGCGCAATTTCCGCCACCGTCGGCGCCAGCATGTGGCATGGCCGGCACCACTCCGCCCAGAAGTCCACCATCACCGGCTGCGCATTGCTCGCCGTTAGCACTTCAGCCTCGAAATTTCCATCGGTTACTGCTTGTATCGAATTGTCAGCCATATTCTTTTTTTTCAGCGGCTTGCCCGTTAGGCCCCGCCAATCTCTCCTAGTCAGCTGTATTAGATGTTGCAACAGGCTTTTGGTTTCTTACCACCTGCCCCGCTCCCCGGCTCGCTGCCCCTGAACTTCTTGCTACCCCTACTGCTCCTTGAGCCGCCGTTTCTCCCCCTCGAAGCGCCTGCGCGGCCTCATACAGCTTCGCATACTCCGCCGCCGGCCCCTTCCACGAAAAATCCTTCGCCATTCCATTCAACTGGATGCGTTTCCATATCCGCTCATCCATATAATGATGCAACGCCTGCCGCACCGCGTACAACAGCGCTTCACCAGAATATTCTTTAAACTTGAATCCCGTCCCGGTCCCATGTTCCAGGTCAAACGGCTCCACGCTGTCGTCCAACCCGCCCGTCGCTCTAACAATCGGCACCGTACCATACTTCAAGCTGTACATCTGATTCAACCCGGAAGGCTCGTAGCGCGACGGCATCAGAAACATGTCCGCACCCGCCTCGATCTGGTGCGCCATCGCATTGTCGTAAGCAATCTTTACGCCCACCCGCCCCGGATACGCCGCCGCCAGCGCCCGGAACAAATCTTCATATCTTTTTTCGCCCGTCCCCAGCACTGCCAGCAACAAATCCTCGCGCATCAGTTCGTGCGCCTTCTCCGCGATCAGGTCGAAGCCCTTCTGGTCCGCGAACCGTGAAACGATTCCAATAATCGGCCGTCCCAGGTTCTCCGCCGAAAACCCGAACAATTCCAGCAGCGCCTGCTTGCACACCTGCTTCCCATCCAGATTCTTCGCCGAGTACCTTGCGGCAATCAGCTTGTCTTTCTCCGGATCCCACGCCGAGTAATCCACTCCATTCAAAATCCCCACCAGCCGGTCGCCACGGTCCCGCGCCACGCCGTCCAATCCATACCCAAATTCCGGCGTCTGAATCTCCTGCGCGTATCTCCTGCTCACCGTCGCTAAATAATCCGAATAAACCAGCCCGCCCTTCAAAAGATTCACATATCCGAAAAATTCAATCCCGTCCGGAAAAAATACTCCCGGAGGAATTCCCGCCCGCTCCATCACCTCTTTCGGGAACTGCCCGTGATACCCCATGTTGTGAATCGTGAACACTACCGGAATGTCTTTCACCAGCGGATCATCGCCATACGAAGTCCGCAGCAGCACCGGCAACAACCCCGTCTGCCAGTCATGGCAATGAAACACATCCGTCGGCCAGACGTGTTTCGCAATCTCGATCGCCGCCCGGCAAAACTCCGCGTACCGCTCCGCGTTGTCCGGATAATCGCCGCTGCTCCCGCCATACAAACCATCGCGATCAAAATACGCCGGATCATCTACGAAGTAATACCGCACGCCATTCAACACCGTGCCATCCGCGATCGCCGGAAAGCGCAGCCGCGTCCCGCCCATCGGAATTGTCAGGCTCGGCATCACCACCGCCGTCGCCTTCGTTCCCCGGTACCGTGGCAACACCACCGCCACCTCGTGGCCCTGCGCCACCAGCGCCTTCGGCAGCGCCTCCACCACATCCGCCAGGCCGCCCGTCTTCGAAAACGGCAGCCCCTCCGATGCCACAAACAAGATTCTCAAGGCGTTCTCACTCTCGGCCGACAAGGAACAACCCATTCATTTTACGCTATCGGAGCCCCGTAGGTCCGCCAGAAGTTACTCCAGCCGGCTTGCACTGAGCGGTCGGCCAGCGGAGAGAGGAATCTCTCTACGGTTCGGTCGTATTGGGGGGGCTTCAAAACTCGTGTGTTCTGAACTTGCCGCAAACGCGACAAACCACGCCAGCCTCTCCATGTCGTTCCTTATCGCTTGCACCCTTTTTCCGGCCATCTTAGTGTGACCCTTAGCCGGCCCGCCGGCAGCTCAACTCGGAGGTTACTTCGATGCCTTCCACCCGCCAAAGCCCATGCTCAGTCTCCCTGCATCTCATTCCCATCGGACTCTTAATTCTCTTTGCCTGCGGTTGCGGTGGAGGGTCGGCCCATCCCTTCTGCCCAGGTGGGGGTGTGTGCCCTCCTCCACCCCTCATCTCTGTCTCCATCCTGCCCAGTTCGGTTACCCTCGCTGCTGGCGGTACCGCTCAATTCACTGCCACTGTCCAGAATTCATCCAACCAGAATGTGACTTGGGATGTAGCCAACATTCCCAATGGCAACTCTCAGGTGGGAACGATCACCTCCGCTGGTCTCTACACCGCTCCCGGCAATTTATCCGCTCCCGCTTCCGAGAAAATTACCGCCGTCGCCGCCGCCGATACTTCGCGATCTGCCTCGGTCACGGCCTCCGTCCTCGCCGCTCACCGCTTCGGAGTCCGCCTGGGCGCCCCGCTGGCAGAATTCTTCGATCGCACCACGAGCATGGCCTTCACCCCGCGCGGCAACAATTACATCCGCCTGGCCACGTTGACCGACTTTAAGGGAAATCCGTACTTAGCTCACTCCACATTCGTCGTCGGCCTCTACGATGCCAATCGTGCGGAAACCGCACTGGCCAGCATGCAAGCCGGCGGGTACAACACGGTCACCATAATTACGGAGGGCTGCTGCCAGGGCACCATCGGCAATCCCGCCGGAGGGCTTAATTCTGACTATATCGCGAACCTCGTCGATTTTCTCCAACGTGCCAAAGCCCACACCATCGGCGTAGTCATCGCCAGCCAATGGTTGCCGTCCTTCGGGGGCTTCATTGACCACTACGGTGCTTGCTATCCTCAATTCGACGATATCAATCTTGTATTTCTTTCTTCCTGCGGCGTTAATACTACTAAAATGTACTTTCAAGATTTGGTGCGGGCCCTAATCAACGCCAGCGCTCCTATGGATGCCATCTTCGCCTATGAAGTGTGGGACGAATTCTACTACTACGCCGCCAAGGCTCCTCTCAACTCCACGACCGGAACCATAACCACGGCCATGGCCAGACCTACGACATGAGCAGCTCCGCGTCACGCCAGCAGATGATGGACGACGGCCTGGTTTACTTTGCCGACCAGGTGCGCGCCTCGATTCTGACTCTTGATCCCACTGCGCTTGTCACCATCAGCTTTTTCCCTCCCGAAGGCCCTAATCCTTCCCGCCTTGGCGATCCGCGAATCATCCAGGTTTACCCGGCCATCGCCAGCTCCAAGCTGGACTACGTGGATCTTCATCCTTATCCCATCGTCTTGAACCTGACCATGGATCAGGTCGCGCAAAACTATGGTTTCGTTGGCCACCAGGAGCAAAAACCCATAATCATGGGGGAGTTCGGTGCGTTCATGTGGGCTTACGCCACCGCCTCCGATGCGGCTGCTGGGATGAAAAGCTGGCAAATCGAGTCCTGCGCCTATAACTTCAAAGGCTGGCTCCTCTGGACCTGGGACACCGACGAGCAACCCGAGCTTTGGAACGCGTTCTCCGGCGGAGGTGCCATCAACCAGAGCCTCGCTCCCGCCTCACGCTCTAATCCATGTTCCCCCTAAGCCGATGCCAATCCGTCGTCCAACCCTATTCCGCTTCCACCATATTTCAACGCCTTCGATCTTGTGGCGCGGTTTTACAGCACGCGCGCGATGCTCGCTTCGCATCGCCAGCCAGTTCAGGCACGTCGCGAAAACATTCTTTTAGGCACTTAATCAGACTTCGATGGAACGAAGTTTCTGGTGTCGTAAGCTTGTAGTACGCCCACAGACCTTGCCGTCTTTTCTCGATGAGCCCCGCCTTGAGCAAGTAGGCCAAGTGACGAGAGGCCCTGGGCTGCGGCACCCGCGTGATGCTGACAATATCGCAAACGCACATCTCCCCCCTCACAAGCAAGTGCAAGATTCGCAATCGCGTGCGATCGGAGAACGCGCGAAACTTCAGATTGACAGCAGGATTCCCCATGTCTTATATTCGCTTAAGCGAATATAGTCTGATTGGCTTTCCAGTTCAAGAGGAACACGATGACCGAACCAAGCAGCATCACACAGGCAGTGAAAGAGAAATATGGAGAAGCCGCCACCAGAGTCTCCGCCGGTGGCGTAGCATCGTGCGGCAGCTCTCCGTCGTCAACTTGCTGCGGCGGCGATCCCATCACGGCCAACCTCTACGAGGCGGGTCAGACTGTTGGCATTCCTGAACAAGCTGTGCTGGCTTCCCTAGGGTGCGGAAACCCCACGGCGTTGGCGCAATTAAAGCCTGGCGAAACCGTCCTCGACCTCGGCTCCGGTGGCGGCATTGACGTACTGCTGTCTGCCAAGCGCGTTAGCCCCGGAGGAAAAGCTTATGGCCTGGACATGACCGACGAAATGCTCGCACTGGCGCGGCAGAATCAACAAAAAGCTGGCACCCAGAACGTAGAGTTTCTAAAGGGTGAGATTGAAAATATCCCGCTGCCATCAAATGCAGTTGACGTTGTAATTTCAAACTGTGTCATCAACCTATCCGCAGACAAGGATAGAGTCCTGGCAGAGGCATTTCGCGTTCTGCGGCCTGGTGGCAGATTCGCCGTTTCTGACGTTGTTGTGAAGGGCGATGTCCCAGCCGAGATTCGCAGAAGCGTTGAACTGTGGGTCGGGTGCGTCGCGGGGGCCCTAAAGGACTCGGAGTATACATCGAAGCTCAGTGCGGCGGGGTTTGAAGACATATCGATTGAGCCCACGCGCGTTTACAGAGCCGAAGACGCCCGACAGTTTCTAACCACCGAGGGAGTTGATCCCGAGTCTATCGCCAGCATTGAAGGTAAATTCATGAGTGCGTTTATCCGCGCTCGGAAACCTATTTCCTAGACCCACCCTCACGCGCCGCTTCGTCCTCTGTCGGCGGTCCCCATATGTTCGGAAGGCTGGCAATTATGAACTTGCCGCCACAGCCTTTTTGAAAGATGCGATCGCATCTTCCACCGTGTCAAATACCTCAAACAACGTCAAGAGCCTCGTGACCTGCAACAACTCTCTCGCATGATCGCCAATTTGAGCGAGCTTGATTTCACCGCCGACTTTCCGTGCCGACGCGTAAAGAGACACCAGAGTACCCAAGCCCCCGCTATCGATGTGCGTGACATCCTCGAGATCCAGCACCATTTGGCGGGATTTCTCCAGCAACTCCTTCACCAACACTCGTAGAGAAGTCGACTCTTCGCCGAAGTAAATAGCCCCGCTGAGACGGATGACGACAACCCCATCTTTCACGCTGTGAGTGGTTTTAAGAGCCATGCGAAGCGCCTTCGACGAGGTGAATGCGATTCAGTTCCGCAGCCTCCAGCGCAGCCAACTTTCGGTCAACATGCGGCTCGACCCGCAGCCCCCCAGAATGAAGCACACAACCCTTGCCAGGACCGACCCGGCACGTCGGACAAGGCACGGAGTTAAACAGCTCGGGGGACATGTCTCTCATTTTCATGCTCGCACTATCTCATAACGGGCATCATGGCAACTGTTCAAATTGGCACACTCCCAAGAGCAAATCTGTTTGACGCCCGAAACAAGAGCGACTGTTTTGGCACTCAAAGCGTAGGGGAGAAATGCGCCTGACATTCGACACCATCAAGGCGGGAATGGCCACAGCGGTTTCCCTGTGGATGGCCGTGTTGGCCTGCGTCATGGGCTGCACCCAGCCAGTCCTCGCCAGTTCTCAGCAAATTGTTGACGCATCCGCAACCCAGCGGAATTCATCCGACCACGGCCGGCCGGAGCTGATGGCAGACATGGAAAGCTGCCATGATTCTGGCGGCAATTCTCCCGTGCCGTCCAACGACAGGAAATCCAACACTGCCGTCTCCTGCTGTCCTCTGGAGATAACTGTCACCCAGAGGTGGAGCGCCTCCACGCTAGGAATCGCCTCTGCGCAAGATATCGCTCTGCCCTCCGACCTCCATTTCAAGCTCACTCGCCTTTCCGGCCTTGAGCGAGTTCCCCAATCCATCTCGCACAGCGGCAGAGACACCCTCCTCGAAACACACCTTCTTCGCATCTAGAAAGAACCATCAGGAGTGTTGCTCCACCCTCGCACCGCTGGCGACGCCATCGGCTGACAAGAACCCTCATCTAAAAAGGAGAAATTCCATGAAGATCATCAGAGCAATTCTGTTGGTAGCAGTGGTCGCTCTCGGTATCGCAGGAGCGGCAAAGGCGGCGAACGCGGCGCACGCGGCGTGCTGCGACTCCGCCGACTGTTGCGCCTGCTGTACCGGGTGCTAGCACTAGCCTGAGCAATGGAAAGACGAGAGGCGTGGGCCTCGAGGCCCACGCCTCCCTTTGTTTCACCGCCGCTAGGGGTCGCTCGGGCCAATCCTCGCGCGAAGTTCCCGCCCCCCAGTCATCTCAGCGCCTATCATCCCCGGTGTGGAAAAATCAGCGGGCTCCGCGTCGCGCTCCGGATCCATAAGCGATCAATCTGGCGGATATAGTCTTGAACGGAATACCTCACGTGCGCCGACACACCTCAGGTCATCGCGGGCGATGGTCATTAAACTGATTCTCGCCGAGGAGATCAGCGAGAATCCATGCTGCTCCGGCAATCGCGAAGGTCTCGGCGTTTTCGCTCCAATTCGTATGATTGTGGGGATCCGAAAGAACCAACGGTACCCACACGAGTAGCCCAAAGCTCACGAGCATTATTGTCAGCAGGCGAGTCGCGAGAAGTGCCATTCGATTTGTGAGAAGAGCCACAGCCGCGAGTGCGAACAAAACAGTCGTCGTTACCGCCCAAAACATCGAGCTTGGCGGAAGCCACTTGGGAACAAGACTGGCGGTAGCGTGAAGATAAAACGCCTGTTCGAGGGTAAAGGAAGCGGTACAGATGCCCAAAAGAATGCGGCCGATCCGATGAAGCGTTTCCCCTGACCATGCCGATGACAAGCGCGCACAAGCGATCGCCGCTCCGGTGACGAGAGAGAACTGCTCGAAGAAGTTGCCCCAGCTATTGTAGATCCGCGGTTTGGCGACGATTCCTGGCACGCACAGTAAGGCGAAGACAAGATAAGCCGCACCAAGGACGGCTGCGCCCGTTTTCGCGGTCCGGCGGAACTGAATCGCAGCGCCGCCGAGGATCAGGGCAGCGGATGTGGCGTAGACAATGTTACGCAGTTGATGAGGGTCGTTGTAGTCGTGCCAGGCCAGCGTAATGAGGCCAAAGACCAAAGCCGCCACTCCAAACACGTGACGGCCGAGGTTCGAATTAGGCGTTGATGCCATTTGTCTTCAATCCCGCTCACGCAGGTGTCTCACGATGCGGGAGAGCCCATCGTCGGTAACGTTGAACGACGCCCTCTTATTTCGCTGTTATTAACGTGCTCGTCGTAGCTACGCACTGCCAGGCGCCATTGAGCTTTATCCATGTGTCGACGAACCGTTCGCGGTGCACGTATGGCTTCCCTTTCTCCGTGCCCTTTATTCGAAACACCCCGACAACTACAGCGACATCTCCGTAAACTTGCACACTGCTTTGCTCGGTGACTGCTTGAGACGGCTGATAGTCAGGTGACTTAATACTCGCTAGAAATTCGCTCTTAGAGGAAATGCTTCCGTCGATATCGATTGACACAAACGTGTTTGCCAACAGCATGTCCAGCGCCTTCGCATCCTTTGCTTCCAGAGCGTGATTCCACGCGCTTTCAAGCGCCAAGACGCGCCCACCTTCATCGCTCATACTCGATTGCTGCGCCGCTGCCGAAGTGACAAAGAACAGCAGCGTCGCGACGGACAGAATAATCTTTCTCACCTTTTTACCTCCGGATAGCTAGTCGAAATTCTCCAGGCATGTCTAGCGTAGAACAGAAACGTCGCTTCTAACTAACTTCCGCCAGTGAATGTTTTGGCGTCGCTCCGTCCAGCCGGATGTCAATCGATATGAATCATAGCGCACATGGCGGGTGGCAGGACCATAGCCAAGGCCAATCGTAGGGCGCTGCACCCTTCGGTTTTAAGGTGCGGATTTTGACCTTTCTCCGGTCACTCGCTCCGCAGTTACCTTCGTAAGATTCTCCGCTTCCCCGCCCGGACCCCATCCCTCTACCCCACCCATCCTCCTATCACTCACCATCCAAACCACTGAAAATAACCGTTGATCTACTATACCAATATGTTATAATAGTTTCGTTAAGTTGGCACGATTCCTCCGCCTGCCCCTCGTACCCTTGGCGATCGAAGATTCCGACCCTGTTGGAATCGTAGACTCCGGCCCGGCCGGAAAGGCTAGTGCCCCGCGAACCATGTCCACCCGCCAGGCAGTCCTTCCAACAGCTACAAAATCCTCGCATCCCATCCAGTTACTTTCTCGCCAGAGCTTCGCCCCCTTAAATCGTTTAAATGCAACACTTGTGCATCCCCTTGAAACTGATGCAAACAAAAGACTTACGGCATGGTTAAATCCTTTAAATGCAACACTTACAGAAAACACGGGGTGGGTTCTCCGCCGTTCGGCCTTCCTGCTCCCAGCCATTTAGGTCCGCCGTTTGGATCCCGGACGAATTTGCGGGAGCTCCCAACAAGTCTGGGAACTACTGCCTTTGTTTTTCATACACTTACAAATGGCCCCACCCGTAACTCCTTCCCTCTTACATCCTTACAAATGCCCGGGGGTATGGGATCTCGCCAAAATCTTCAAGAAAGACTTTAACTTCGTCGCCATGCCGGCTCGCAGACGTCGCGACGTGGAGACGTTCCAACGTGCCAACGTTCCGACGACTGGACGCGCCTCTTGCTACACTGTTCCACCCATGGCACGCCAACGCCTCGGCCAGCATTTCCTCGAAGATCTCGACTGGCGCGAACAGATCGCCCGCGCTATCCGCGTCTCCCCGCATTCCACGGTTCCGCTCCCGCACAATGACAAACACTGCTGGATCGAAATCGGCTCCGGTCACGGTGAAATGACCGAGCACCTCCTCGCCGCCGGCGCTCCCGTCCATGCCATCGAACTCGACCCGAAATTCATCGCCGGCCTTCGCCACCTGGCCAAGAAACTCCCCAATCTCGCCGTCGTTCCCGGCGACATTCTCAAGACCGACCTCGCCGCCATGGCCGCCGGCCGCCGCATCCGCATCTACGGCAATCTTCCCTACTACATCACCTCGCCCATCCTCCATCACCTCTTCACCTTCGCGGACATCATCGACGAAATTCACATCGTCATGCAAACTGAAGTCGCCCTCCGCCTCGCCGCGCAACCCGGCACAAAATCCTACGGATATTTCTCCGTCCTCACGCAACTCTATGCCCGTCCCGAATTCGTCTTCGAAATCCCCCGCGACGCGTTCAACCCGCCGCCCGAAGTCACCTCCGCCCTCGTCACCCTCCGCCTCCCCGGTGAACGCGCAAACCTCGCACTCGGGTCCAGCGCTTCGTCAGCCGCTGGTGAACAGGCAAACTTCTTCCCCGACGCCGAAACCCGCTTTCTCGATTTTGTGAAATTGTGTTTCTCGCAGAAGCGCAAAACTCTCGTCAACAACCTGCGCTCGCTCGCCAAACCCGACGCTATTCGCGGAGCCCTCTCCGCGCTAGCTCTCCGCCCCGACGCCCGCGCCGAGCAGCTCTCCGTCTCCCAACTCGCCGCCCTTCAAGCCAGCCTGCTCCCCAAAGAGGTTTCGCGTTCGTGAAACTCCGCAACTATCGCTCTATCTGGCGCGCCTGCGCGTTAGGAGACCGTCTCGATTTCTTTTTTCAGCGTCGCCACCAGCCGGTCCGGATAATCGCTCATGATCCCGTCGGCTCCCGCGGCGATCAGCATGCGCATATGCGCGGGATGGTTCACCGTCCAGCACACCACTTGTAAATCCCTCTTTCGCGCTTCAATCAGCAGCGTCGGCGTCACCAGGTCGCCACGCACCAACAGTTGCCGCGCACCGACTTCGACCGCTTTTTCCACCGGATTTTCAATCTGCCCGTCGTACAGCAAGCCGGTCATCAGTGTCGGCTCGATTTTGCGCAGGTTCAGAGCGATCGATGCGTCGAAAGAAATGACCACCGCCCTCGGTATCTCTCCCGATTCGCGCAGCGCCCCGATCAGCGCGTGTTCCCCGCCCCACGATCCACCAGGCTTCAGCTCCAGATAAAACACCACATCATTTTTCTTGGAGAAGACAAGAATCTCTTCCAGCGTGGGAATGCGTTCGCCGGCATACTCGCTGCCGAACCACGAACCGGCGTCCAATCGCCGCAATTCCGCCAGCGTCAGGTCATGCACGCTTCCCTGCCCGTTCGTCGTGCGATCCAGCGTCGCATCATGGATGGCCACGAAACGCGCGTCACGCGAAAGGTGCAAATCCGTCTCGATAAAAGTCGCGCCCAGGACTACCGCCTTCTTGAACGCCGCCAGCGTGTTCTCCGGCGCGTGCCCCGATGCCCCGCGATGTGCAATCACCAGCACTGCTCTGCTCCTTCTAGCGCATTCCGAATTTTCCAAACACATCTGCTCTCGCGAAGTTTTTCGCGTCGGCGGAATTCTGTAATCCCTGCAGCTCTCGTAAAGAATATGCTATCACCAGCCCGCCACCCGGAGTGGCGGACCCGTCGGCAGTGCATCCTGAATCTAACTGCCCGAACCGTCAGCGGATTTCTCCGCCACGGCGCCGCAGCGGGTTACGCGGCCCCGGCCACCCCGCTCCGCAGCAGTTGCCGCGTGATGCGCCGCGCCGTGTCCTTCAGCGCTTCAATAATTTTCGGCATGTTGGCTTCGTCCATTTGTGTGAGCGTGCCGCTCGCGCCAATCGCTGCGGTCACGTTTCCCATGGCGTCAAAGATTGGCGCACCCAGGCAGCGCGCTCCCAAGCTGTTTTCTTCGTCATCCACGGCGTATCCCGCTTGCTTCACGTGCTCGAGTTCCGCCAGCAATTTACTTACGGTGGTGATTGTTTTTGGCGTTCTTTTTTTCAACCCTTGCTGCCTCACCACCGTCTCCACATCCTGCTTCGGCAGCCAGGCCATCAGGCATTTTCCCACGCTCGTGGAATGCAGAAACATTCGCCTCCCCACCCAGGTGTTCACTTTGAAAAATCCCGGCGCCTCCACTTTTTCGATGTATACCGCCTCCCCCTGATCCAGCACCGCAAGGTGCACCGTAAGGCGGAATTTTTCCACCAGCGCCCTCATAAAGGGCAGGGCCACATCCGCAATATCCAGATTCCCCTGCGCGTCACCGCCGAGACTCAGAATTTTCAGCCCCAGCCGGTACCGCCCGGTCTCCGCATCCCGCCGCAAATATCCCCGGCGTTCCAGCGTTCGAAGGATGTAGCTCGCGGAACTTTTCGGGATTCCGAGTTTGCGGCTGATTTCCGAATTGGTCAGGCCTTCGCGGCGCTGCGCCGCCGCCTCGAGAATATTGAGCGCGCGCTCTACCGCGGTTGCGGGACTGGATTCCGTTGCTGGCATGGCTCCCCCGATCAAAAACGAGTCGTCCCAAGTATAGAATATTTGTTCAGGATATTGAACAACCTCTTGCACCCGGCCGGGAGCTTGGTTAAAAGAAAGTGGGAGGCCTGAACACTTGTTCAATATGCTGAACACGGAACCGCCCACCGGAAAGAACCCGGCGTGGATGTGCAAATTTCTCGTCACTTTGAGCGCTTTTTTCCACGGCCTCCCAGGTCAATTTCGGAATCCTGTTCATCTTCTTGAGAGCATGGAGCTTAGAAATGCGGCGATGCCGCTGAATGGCCTTCGAATTGCCTTCTCTACACTCCAGCCGGTTCGAATTCAACTGCGTTACGGAAAGGGCTAAACAAGACCATGGCAACCGCGACCTCCCGACCGGACCCGGCGCTCCTCCCCCGGCCTTTTTCGAATCGCGTCGTTCCCGTCAATTCCTCTCCGGCGGACTTCGATCCCGCTCGCGATCTTCCCGCGGGCTTTCTGGAGTTTCTTGCTCCGCTTCACGCGGCGCTGACGCTGCGCCAGCGTGCCTTGATCGCTCGCCGCGATTTCGCGCTTGCCGAAGCTCACGCAGGCAAGCTCCCGGATTATTTGCCGCCTTCCGTAGCGACCACGAATTCCTGGCGGATCGAACTGCCCGCGTGGTGCGCCGACCAGCGCAATCAGATGACCGGTCCCGCGGACGAAGCCGACCTCGTCGTGAAGATGCTCAACTCCGGCGCGCCCGGCGTCATGCTGGATCTCGAAGACTCTACCGCCAACACCTGGGAGCACAATTCCCGCGGGATCAAAAACATTCTCGAAGCGCTCGCCGGGCGCCTCACCTATTTCGATCGCAAGCGCAACAAGACCGTTGGAATCAATCCTAGCAAGACCGTCATCTTTACGCGCCCGCGGGGCTTGCACCTTCATCAGGCCGGAGTATTGCAGGGCGAATTGCTTCCAGCGCCGCTTTTCGACGTGGCCATGGTTGCCTATCAAGTTGATTTTTCGGCGCTCCAGCATCCGTTGTGCATCTACATTCCGAAATCCGAATCCGCCGACGAAGCGCTCTGGTGGCGCGATCTCTTCCAGATGATTGCGCACCTCAAGGGCCTGCCTGCAAATTCCATCAAGTGCATGGCGCTGGCGGAATCCCATCCGCTTGCCTATCAAATGGAAGAGTTCGCGTGGAATTTGCGCGAACACATCATCGGGCTGAACCTTGGCCGCTGGGACTACATGGCCAGCCTGATTCATTTCAATCTCGAAAATCCGGAGTGGGTGCTTCCCGACCGCAACACCATTCCACACAACGTGGCCTTTTTCCAGAATCTGCGAAATCTCCTGCCGGACATTTGTCACAAACACGGAATGCTGGCGATTGGCGGAATGACCGCGCTCTACCCCAGCCGCGAAGATGCCGAGTTGAACGCGCGCGCCTTGAAGGTTCTCGCGGAAGACAAAAAGAACGAAGCGAATTCCCTGATGGACGGCGCGTGGACCGGGCATCCGGACCAGAACGAAATCGCCGTGTCGCAATTCCCAGTTCCTAATCAGCTTTCCGCGCGCCCCGCGAATGGCAATAAGCATCCGGATCTGCGGCCGCTTCCAACGGGCGTCGGTAAACGCACGCTGGCCGGAACGCGTGCCGCGATTCGAACGGTGATCCGCTATCGCAACGGCGTGCTGAACGGCAAGGGCGCGAGCCTTCTCGACGGATACATGGAAGACCTGGCCACCGATCGGATCTACCGCCTGATGATTGCTCAGCGCGTGAAGCATTCGAATACCGTGGAAGTTGTCGACGACTCTGGCCTGCCCATTCGCCACACGCCGGAGCTCATTCACGAATTGTTCGACGAAGAACTGGAACGTTTGCTGAGTGAGGCGTTGAAGGACAGCGGTCCACAGATCGCGGCTACCTTGCGAGAAGCACGCAGCCTCAGCGAAGAGATGATTCGCCGGGCGGAATTCAATCCGGCTTGAAGAGAGTTTTCGGTTTTTCCCCAGGACGTTAAGAGAGAACAGAAAGGCAAGGCACCTGATATGTCATCCAACGGAACGAACGGGGCCAATGGCAATAGCAATGGGAATGCTAATGGGAGTGGCAAAAAGCATCCGCCACTCACACATTGGTCCAACGATCCCCGCTGGGCTGGCATTACCCGCCCGTACTCTTACTCGGATGTGCTGCGCCTGCGCGGGTCGATCCAGATCGAATACACGCTTGCGCGACTGGGCGCGGAGCGGCTCTGGAATCTGATGCATACGGAGGCGTACGTTGCGGCGTTGGGCGCCATCACCGGCAATCAAGCGATTGAAATGGTGCAAGCCGGGCTAAAAGCGATTTATGGCAGCGGCTGGCAAGTGGCCGCTGATGGTAACACCGCCGGCGATGTCTATCCCGATCAGAGCCTGTATCCGAGCGATTCCGCGCCGAATCTGGTGAAGCGTCTCAATCGCGCGCTGCTCCGCGCGGATCAGATCGAATCCGCCGAAGGCAAAAAATCTGGCACGCACTGGTTTGCGCCGATTGTCGCCGACGCTGAAGCCGGCTTCGGCGGCTCGTTGAATGCGTACGAGTTGATGAAAGCAATGATCGAAGCAGGCGCCGCGGGCGTGCACTTCGAAGACCAGCTTTCATCCGCAAAGAAATGCGGTCATCTTGGCGGCAAAGTGGTTGTGCCAATACGCGAGTTCATCGAGAAACTGGTGGCCGCGCGCCTCGCCGCCGATGTCTGCGGCGTTCCGACGATTCTTATTGCGCGCACGGATGCCGATTCCGCGGGCCTGCTGCTTTCCGACGCGGACCCGCGCGACCGCGAATTCATTCATGGCGAACGCACGCCGGAAGGCTTCTATCAATTCCGCGGCGGCATTGACGCCGCCATCGCTCGAGGCCTGGCTTACGCGCCGTATGCCGACATGATCTGGTGCGAGACTTCTCATCCCGATCTCGCCGAAGCAAAGAAATTCGCCGACGCCATTCACGCGAAATTCCCGGGCAAGCTGCTGGCCTACAACTGTTCACCCTCGTTCAATTGGAAGAAAAAACTCGACGACGTCACCATCGCCAATTTCCAACAGGAACTTGGAAAGATGGGCTACAAATTCCAGTTCGTCACACTCGCCGGCTTCCACGCGCTAAACATGTCCATGTTCCACCTCGCGCGCGGTTATGCCCAGGCCGGCATGACCGCCTATTCGAAACTCCAGCAGGAAGAATTCGCCGCCCAGGAACTCGGCTACCGCGCCGTCACCCACCAGCGATTCGTCGGCACCGGCTATTTCGACGAAATCGCCCAGGTGGTTTCCAGTGGCAACTCATCCACAACCGCCCTGGCCGGCTCGACCGAAGCCGCCCAATTCCACGGCGCGGTCGCAAGTGAATCGTCGAAGGCAGCCACGTCCGAGGCGCACGCCTGAGGCGTTGGCCCTTCCGAAAATAATTGGCTATGGGCGGGATTCATCCCCGCCCCTTTTTTCTATGAAGAATTGTCGATCCGCATAGATGCGGCCCTGTACGGGTGGACGCGAAGATTCGACTAAGACTGCCGAGGTTGGCCGCTTTCCAGCCGGCGGTGCACTTTCCTTATTTCGAGAACAATTACTGTGAGGATTGTACCGTTGAGAGCTTCGGCGAAGACTATCACCACCAGGGGCAAGCTGCTGACGTTTGTAAAACCGAAACGGATTCCATTGAGGAAGATCAGGGAGTAAAGCCCTGCTCCGATCCAGAGCCATTTCAGTCTCCGGCGATCGAAATCCATTCTGAGTTTCGCCGTAGTTTCATCAACCTCAACCCCTTCGGGAAGTGTTAGTCCCTTCATTCTCAGGTAGACCCTCTTGATGCCGAACACAAAGGCGTCGATGAGGGCAAAGTTGAGAATACCGCATAGCGCGAAAATCCGAGGGGGGCAATAAAGTGGCGCGCGGAAGGGCATACACCATAAAGAGGAAATAACAGACAAAACCTATGATGAGCCATCTGAACTTTCGACGATCCGGCTCTTTTGGATTAGTCCCCACTTCTGTGGTGTCTGCTATACGCTGGGCCAAGACTGGCCGTCGGGATACGACCGACGCCGGTTGAGCGATGGCACAAAGCCCGTTGTGGTTGAATTCTTCATGACCGCTTGGAAGGCGACCTGAAAGGCTTCCATTTCCTGCGGCAGGCCGACGGTGATGCGCACATGCGTCGGCCAGATGGGCCACGGGCGGCCAATATATACATTGCGAGAGGCCATGGCGTCGATCACTTCCTTCGCGGGACGCTTGGCATCCACCATGAAGCAGTTCGACTGCGATGGGACGTAGGCATAGCCCTGGCTGGCGAGCCAATCAAAAGTTTTCTGCCGGGTAGCGGCATTCGACTGTTTGCGATCCGAAACAAGATGCTCGTGCTTCAAGCTTGCGGTTGCCGCAGCCACCGCGGTGATGGGCATGGCGCTCCAGCCACTGTAGGTTTCCAGTTTTGCAAGCAAGTCGGGACGACCGATGGCCATGCCGCAGCGAATCCCCGCCATGCCGTAAATCTTCGAGAACGTTCGCAACACGATCACGTCCTGATCGGCCTTCACCAGGTCAATGGCGCTGACGCCATCAGAAAAATGGATGTAGGCTTCGTCGACCAGCACGATCGAGCCCTTCGGCTTGATCGCCAGCAACTGCTCGATGTCGGAATGCGGCGTCATCGTGCCCGTCGGATTGTTCGGCGTACATACATAAAAAATTCCGGCATCCGGCGCGGCGGCGGCCATGGCTTTCACATCGTGAGCGTACGTTTTTGTCAGCGGCGTTTTGACGATGCGCGCTCCGGTGATTTTTGCCGCGCGCATGCCAGCTTCGTAGCCGGGATCCGCGGTGACGTAGCTCCGCGTCGGCGAAGTGTACGCCAGCACGGTGAAATGCAGCGGCTCGCTCGAACCGGGAAAGACGTGCAGGTATTCCGGCTTGATGCCTTCCATCTGCGTAAATGTTTTGACGAATTCTTCCTTCAGCCAGTAGGAGTAGCGGCCACCCTGTGGCGCCATGTCCACGATGGCCTTTCGCGCGGCGTCGCACGGGCCGAGCGGATTTTCGTTCGCGTCAATGACTACCGCTCCGGGATGAAATACGTTGCGATCTTCCGCCGCGAGATCCGCCTCGGTCGCGATACGGAAAGCCATCGCCGCGGTGGCCGCAGCCGACAATTGGAGAAACGTCCTGCGCGTACCCTTAAGAATCGCGTTGCCGTCACTCATACCTACCTCCGCAAACCGTTCCAACGCCTTGACTATAGCAAAATTTGACCGTTCAGACCGGATAGATTTATCGGCACGCTCGGATTCATAATTCCGCCCGCGCAGCGGCCCGTTGCAGAATGCGAGGACTCCAATGCCCCAGGCAACTCGGCAAATACCGCCGGCTCCGTCCATCGCTCAAAGGATTCGAATGCTGAATTGGGAAATGGTCGCGCAATCGCTGTCGGAGCGTGGCTATGCGGTAACCGATCCAGTTCTGTCGCCTGAGGAATGCGCTTCCCTCGTTGGCCTGTACAACGACGCCAGCCGTTTTCGCAGCCACATCATCATGGAGCGTTATCGCTTCGGCATCGGCGACTACAAGTATTTCGCCAACCCGTTGCCTGAAATTGTGGCGCAGCTCCGAAGCAGCGCCTATCCGCACCTCGCTGAAATTGCGAATCGCTGGGCAGGAGCACTGGGTGAAAAAGCTCCGCGATTTCCGAGCGAACATGCGGCGTTCTTGAAGACCTGTCACCAAGCGGGGCAGACAAAGCCCACGCCACTGATGCTTCACTACGAAGCCGGCGGCTATAACTGTCTGCATCAGGATCTCTACGGCGACATCAGCTTTCCGCTGCAAATGGTATTCCTGCTGGGGCAGCATGGAGTCGACTGGGATGGCGGAGAATTCATTCTGGTGGAACAGCAACCGCGCGCGCAGTCCCAGCCGCAAGTGGCGCTCGCCGACCAGGGGCAGGCCATCATTTTTACGACGCGCTATCGCCCCGTGAAGGGTTCGCGTGGCTACTATCGCGTCAATCTGCGTCATGGCGTCAGCCGCGTGCACCGCGGCACCCGTTACACAGTGGGGATTATTTTCCACAACGCGAAGTAAGCGCAGCATAATTCGCAGGTTCAGCTCCTGTCCGAATCCGCACTCAGCGTCCCATTAACGGGCACACTCGTCTTTCCCCGCCAAAACCTGCTTCGCTTAAGTCTTTTTTGCTCAGCAACGTAGCAAATCCGCGGATGGGCTGCGACTTGCCTTTCCTCTCGATTGCACTTAGAGGTTTGACGATGGGCACACTCACGCAAAACCTGCGCTATGCCGTGCGCGCGCTCTGGAACAGCCCCGGCTTCACCCTGGTCGTGGTTCTGACACTTGCTCTCGGCATCGGCGCGAACACCGCCATTTTCTCTGTCGTTTATTCGGCCCTCCTGCGGCCGCCGCCCTATCGAGAGCCCGCGAACCTCTTCCATCTGGGCGAGGCGCGCACGCAGGCGGACAACAGCCTGAACGGGGCTCAAGTCTCCTATCCTGATTATTTGGATTGGAAGCACGCGGCCAAGAGTATCCAGTCCATGGCCGCCTACAGCGGTGACGCGTTCACGTTGGCCGCAAACGGAGAACCGAAGAATACTTTCGCCGCGCAGGTCACGCCGAGTTTCTTTTCCACCCTCGGGGTGAAGCCCGCGCTCGGACGTGATTTTCTCGAGGACGAAATGCAGTCCGATGGCCCGCGCGTCACCATCCTCACCGATGGCTTCTGGCGCACCGAATTTGGCGCCGATCCGAACATCATCGGGCGCGTCATCCATCTGGACGGCAAACCATCCACCATCATCGGGGTCTTGCCGCGCGACTTCATGTTCGCACCCGCCAACTCCGCACCACTCTGGGTGCCCATTCATCAGACGGGCGATCTGATCACGCGCCGCAGCCTTCACTGGCTCAGTGTTTTCGGGCGGCTCGCTCCGGGCGTCTCACCCGAACAGGCCCGCGCGGAAATGCAAGGGATCAACACGCAACTCTCACAGGAATATCCCAAGGAAAACAGTTCGGTCTTTTTTGTAATGGAAAGTCTCAGGGAGCAGGTCGTGGGCAAGGTCCGGCCCATTCTGCTGATTCTTCTAGGCGCCGCGGGGTTCGTTCTGCTGATCACCTGCGCCAACGTCGCCAATCTCCTCATGACCCGCTCGATCGGCCGACGTAAGGAATTTGCCGTGCGCTCGGCGCTGGGCGCCAGCCGCGCGACCCTGCTCTCGCAGTTGCTCACAGAGAGCTTGCTGCTCTCATTCATTGGTGCTGCCATTGGACTTGTGGGTGCGCATTGGGGCGTAAGTCTACTCATTGCGGCGATTCCCGAATCTCTGTTGCAGTCCGTGCCTTATCTGCGCAATGCAGCGATCAACCTTCCCGTGCTGCTGTTTCTTTGCGGAATCACGCTGCTCACAGGAATTCTCTTCGGCCTGGTTCCTGCGCTGGACGCTTCGCGAACATCTCTTAACGATGTGCTGAAAGACGAATCACGCGGCGGTACGAGCGCGGGTCAGGCGCGTTTGCGAAACGGGCTAGTCGTTGCCGAAATTTCCATTTCATTGGTGCTGCTCGTCGGCGCGGGACTCCTGCTCCGCAGCCTGCACGCGCTGCTCGCTCAGGATCCCGGGTTCAACCTCCACAATGTGCTGAGCTTTTCGGTGAACTTGCCGGATGCTGCCTACCCCAGCGACAAAACTCCTCCCTATTACAGCGCCGCCGCCGTGCGCTTCGATCATGAATTCACGGACCGCCTGCGCGCCTTGCCCGGCGTGCTCGAAGTGGGCCAGACCTCCGGGATTCCCGCTAGCGGCGGAAGTGGCACCATCCGCTTCGTCATCGAAGGTCGCCCCATGGCTGTTGGCCAGGAAGACGAGTGCCAGATCATCGCCGTCAGCACGGGATATTTTTCATCTTTGAAGATTCCGCTCGTCGACGGCCGTTTGTTCACCGCAAAAGATATTCAGGACGCTCCGGGCGTCGCGGTCGTCAGCCGTGCCTTTGTCAAGACCTACTTGGCCGGCGAGAATCCCATTGGCAAGCGCGTTCGATTTACGTACAGCGCGCAGAATCCATATCTTCAAATCGTCGGTGTAGCCGGCGATACTTCTTCCATCGATCTCGCCGCGGCTCCGCCCGCCATCATCTACACACCCAACGATCAAGGGCCTTCGACCTTCTTGAATTACATGGTGCGCACCGCGGGTGGGCCTGCCGCATTCGTCGGCGCGGCTCGCGCGGCTTTGAAGGAAATGGATCCACAACTCCCGTTGATCCAGCCGCAGTCGCTCGAGGAAGTCGCCAATCAATCGCCTTCCGTTTTCCTGCGGCGCTATCCTTCTTATCTGATCGGTTCTTTCGCCGCGTTGGCCCTGATTCTTGCCATCGTCGGCTTGTACGGGCTGATCTCTCACCTTGTGTTGCAGCGCACTCGCGAAATCGGTATTCGCGTCGCGCTCGGAGCCCAGCGCCGTGACATCCTGCGATTGGTTCTGCGCCAGGGAATCCTCGCCACGCTCGCCGGCGTCGCCATTGGCGTAATCCTCAGTCTTGCGATCACTCGTCTCTTGAGCAGCTTGCTCTTTGGCGTCACACCGGCCGACTGGCTCACTTTCCTCAGCGTCACAGTCCTGTTGCTGGTAGTCGCGTTCGCGGCGTGCTCCATCCCTGCCCGCCGCGCCACGCGCGTCGATCCCATCGTGGCGCTACGTTATGAGTGATTGATGTTCGTTTGATCCAACTCACTCGGTGCGGTCGGACCGCAACAAACTGTATTTTGCCGGCTCGGGCTTGCCTGTTTGGCTGTGCTATCCTGCGGCGCATGATTCCACTTCATCGTCGACTTGCCCTGTGCCTGATTTTCCTGTTCGTAGCTCCAAAACTGCTCGCCCGCGTCACTCGCGTCGAGATCACCTCGCGCACGGACGTTCTGGAGGCCAAGCCCTTTGGCGACAGCGGCCCATACGAACGCATTAGCGGAAGGGTCTATTTCGCAGTGGCCATCGCCAACATCCACAACCAGCGGATCGTCGATCTTTCGAACGCGGTCAATCTTCAGAATGGCGAGGTGGAATTTTCCGCGGACTTCGTCGCCGTCCGGCCCAAGGATGCAACGAAGGGCAACGGCACGCTGCTGCTGGAGAATCCCAACCGCGGCCATGCGCGCATTCTCTCGCTCGTTGATGGTGGCGACGAAGATCTGGCGCACAGCGCAGGCGATGCGTGGCTGCTGCGCAACGGTTTTACTGTGGTCGCGCTCGGCTGGCAGTGGGATGCCGCAGGTCCTAACGCGCTCCGGCTGTATGCCCCGGTCGCCAAGGATCACGGCAAGACCATCACCGGTCTACTCCGCGGCGACATCACGCTCCCCGCCAAGGCTGACGAAATTCCGCTTGGCCACGTGATGCCCGGCAGCATCGGAGGTTCGGAGTACCCCGTCGCCCTTCCCAATGATCCCCGCAACACGCTTACGCTTCGCGATTCGCGCGAGGGCCCGCGCATTTCTATCCCGCGCTCCGAGTGGCAATTTGCAGAGATGGTTGACGGCAAGCTGACGCCCAGTAACCGGTCCATCCATCTCAATGGCGGCTTCGAGCCCGGCCGCATTTACGAGTATGTCTACGTGGTTTCCGATCCGGTCGTTGCCGGGCTTAGCTTCGCGGCCGTTCGCGACTTCGCCTCGTATGCGAAACACGCACCCGACGGCCTCACGCCCGCGTCCCGTGTGCTCGGCGAAGGCATTTCACAGAATGGCCGCTTCTTGCGCGATTTTCTCTATCAGGGTTTCAACGCCGACGAAGACGGGCGCATCGCTCTCAATGGCGTTCTTTCGCACGTCGCCGGTGCGGGGCGCGGCAGTTTCAACTATCGCTTCGCGCAGCCTTCGCGCGATGCGCAGCCGACCTCGTCAGTATTCTTCCCCACTGACATCTTTCCGTTCACCGACCAGCCCGAGAGCGATCCGCTCACTGGGGAGAAGGGCGGGTTACTCGACCGGGCACAGCGGGAGCAAGTCGTTCCCAAGATCTTCTTCTCCCACACCTCTTACGAATATTGGGGACGCGCCGCCTCCCTCATTCACACCACCGCCGATGCCAAGCGCGACGCCAGCATTGGTCCCAACGTGCGCATCTACTATTTCACCGGCTTGCAGCATTACAGCGGACCGTTTCCACCTGCGCGCGGAGAAGGCTCGTTGTTCGGACAAAACCTTCAGTCGCCGCTGCCCATCCGCTTCTTCTGGCGAGCGATGATCGCGAACATGGATGCGTGGGTTCGCAACGGAACGGCCCCGCCACCCAGTGCGTACCCAACCATCGCCGCTCGCACGCTAGTACCCATGAGCGAACTCGCATTCCCCCGAATCCCGCATGTGCAGTTGCCCAGCGACGCCAACACCGCTTACCGCCTCGATTACGGACCGAATTGGCGTGACGGAATTTTTGCCGTGCAGCCGCCGCATGTCGAGAAACCGTTTCCAGTTCTTGTGCCACAGGTGGATGCCGATGGAAACGAGCTCGGCGGCGTTCACCTTCCCGAGATCACGGTGCCGCTCGCGACGTACACAGGATGGAATCTTCGCGATCCATCCATCGGCGGGGCATCGCAGCGTTTGGGCTTCGAGGGGTCGTATCTCCCCTTCCCGAAAAACGCCGCGGAACGCAGGCAGTCCGGCGACCCGCGCAAATCAATCGTCGAGCGCTACGCCGATCGCGAGGCCTACCTTGCGCAATTCGCACATGCCGCCGATGAACTGATCGAGCAGAGATGGATTTTGCTTGAGGATCGTGCACTCTTGCTGAAGCGCGGGGCGGAAGAGTGGGACTTGGCCGCATACTAGGCTTGCGGGTGCAGGCCTGCACACGGGCGTCGCTTGAGAAATGTCGTAGTTCGGCGCAGTCTTCACAAACGTAAGGTTACAGAACGCACTGCGCGTGCGGTAACTACTCGTGCCCGCCGCCGAGTTCTCGAACAATCGAGCCGACAAACGATTTAGCATCCCCGAACAGCATCAGTGTCTTGTCGAGGTAGTAGAGGGGGTTCTCAATGCCCGCAAAACCTGCCCCCATGCTGCGCTTGATCACCATCACTGTACGCGCCTTGTCCACATCCAGAATGGGCATGCCGAAAATCGGGCTCGCAGCGTCCGTGCGCGCTGCCGGATTGGTGACGTCATTCGCGCCGATCACCAGAGCCACGTCCGTTTGCGGAAAATCCCCGTTGATTTCGTCCATGTCCAGCAGCTTGTCATAAGGAATGTCTGCCTCCGCCAGCAAGACGTTCATATGTCCCGGCATGCGGCCGGCGACCGGATGAATTCCAAATTTTACGTCGACACCGCGCTTCGTCAGCGCGTCGTACAGTTCGCGCACTTTGTGCTGGGCTTGCGCAACGGCCATTCCATAACCCGGTACGATGACCACCTTGTTCGCCGCCGCAAGAATCGCCGCCGCTTCTTCCGGCGTCGCGCTGCGTACTGGCCGTGCTTCCTGCTTGCCCGCAACAGCAGCTTGCTCCTGCCCAAACGCGCCAAAGAGCACGTTCGAAAAGGAGCGGTTCATCGCTTTCGACATGTTCACCGAGAGAATGAGGCCCGATGCTCCGTCCAACGCGCCCGCAATGATCAATAGCTTGCTGTCCAGCACAAAGCCCATCGCCGCAGCAGATAGTCCAGCGTAGGAATTCAGTAACGAGATGACCGTCGGCATATCGGCGCCGCCGATGGGAATGATCATCATCACACCAAACAAAAGAGGTATGCCCACAATGAATGGAAAGAGATAGGCCTTTTCGGGATGTGCCACCAACATTCCCGCGATGACGATCGCCACGCCCAGCAGTCCGAGATTGACGAGGTTCTGCCCCTTGTAGGTAATCGGCCGCTGCGGCAAAAGTTCCTGCAATTTTCCCGCGGCCATCAAACTTCCGGTAAACGTCAGCGAACCGAGAATGACCTCCAGTGAGAGCACCCCCATCATGAAGCGCGGCACATCCGGCGTCCGCAGATAAAACTCCGCAGTTCCAACCAGTGTCACGCACAGCGCGCCGAACGCGTGGCTCAGGGCCGTCCGTTGCGGCACGGCGGTCATCGCCACTTCGCCGAGCGGCACTCCGATAATCGTCCCCAGCACCAGGGCGATTACGATCCATTTGTATTCGACGATGCCGCGGTTCAACAAGGTTCCGGCAATCGCCAGCAACATTCCCAGTTCGCCGGCAAATACTCCGCGTCGCGCCGTCTTCGGAGAGCTCAGCCATTTCAGGGCCAGGATAAAAAGCGCGGTGGCAATTAGGTAGGTAACTTCGATGATCTGTTCCAGGCCGGGTACGTTTCTCATGGTTTCTTCGGCCCGCTGGCTTTGAACATTCTCAGCATGCGGTCGGTGATCAGGAAGCCACCGACGATGTTGCTGGTGGCCGCCACGATGGCAATCGTTCCCAGAATTTTCGCAAGCGTTGCGCCGTGCGCATGGTATTCACCCGCGAGCAAGATCGCTCCCACGACGGCGATGGCGTCGAGCGCGTTCGTCAGCGACATCAGCGGCGTATGCAAGAGCGGCGAAACCCGGCGTATCACTTCGAACCCAATGAACGCGGCCAGCATGAAAACGTATAGGCTGGTCAGCAGGTCCAGCTTCATGACTTTGCCACCTCCGGGGCATCCGCGACCAAGGGAGGGAGGGAGAAGAACTCTCGTACGCGCGCGTTGACCACTTCCCCGCCCCGCGTCAGCATCGTCTCTCGAATAATTTCATCTTCCTTATTTAGTTGAAGCTTTCCCTCCTTGACCAGATGCACCAGAAACGCGCTCACGTTCCGCGCGTACATCTGGCTCGCATGATACGGCACGGTGCTCGCCAGGTTGAACCACCCGATGATCGTCACTCCGTACTCCACAACGATTTCTCCCGGCCGCGTCAATTCGCAATTCCCTCCGCGCTCGCCCGCCAGGTCTACAATCACGGAGCCCGGCGCCATGCTTGCCACCATCTCCTTGGTCACCAGAATTGGCGGCTTTTTTCCAGGGATAACCGCAGCGCTGATCACCACATCGCTTTCCGCCACAACTTTCCCGAGCAAATCCCGCTGTCGCTTGTAAAAAGTCTCATCCTGCGCGCGCGCGTACCCGCGTGCATCTTCCGCATCTTTGGCCTCAATCGGAAGTTCAATGAACCGCCCGCCCAGGCTCTGCACCTGCTCCTTCGCTGCGGGCCGCAAATCGTAAGCGGAAGCCAGTGCTCCCAGCCGCCGGGCCGTCGCGATCGCCTGCAACCCCGCCACGCCTGCGCCAATCACGAGCACGCGGCCCGGAGTAATTGTCCCCGCCGCCGTCGTAAGCATCGGGAAAATCCGCGGCGAAGTATCCGCCGCGAGCACCACCGCTTTGTAACCGCAGATCGTCCCCATCGAGGAAAGAACGTCCATGCTCTGCGCGCGCGTCGTTCGCGGCATCAATTCCACCGAAAACGAAGTCACGCCTTTCGAGGCGATTTCCTGAATGGTTTCAAGCGACCCCAGCGGCCGCAGAAATCCGATGAGCACCTGATCGTGCTTGAAAAACGGCACGTCCGCTTTGCCGGTCTTGTCATTCGAACCATAACAAAGAATCTGCAGCACGATATCAGCGGCGCGAAACACTTCCGCGCGCTCCGCAATAATCTTTGCGCCTTTGGCCGTGTAGTCGGCGTCCGGATAACCCGCCGCCATTCCCGCTCCCGCTTCCACCACCACTTCCAGCCCCGCTTTTGTAAGATTGGGAATCGCCGCGGGCACCAGGGCCACCCGTCGCTCTCCAGGAAAACTCTCTCGCGGAACTCCGACGATCATAAAGCTCTCTCCGCTTCTGAAAACGACGACTGTTATTGGGAATTGCAATCGGTCGGGAAAATAAATTCAATCCATTTCAAGAAAAGGCCAACCCTCCGCCCGCGCAAACGGTTCAGATCATACACTCATAAGCGCCAGTTCTGTTAGGAGAGCTCATCGTGCTCGGAGCCGGGAGTCCCACTGATTGCCATTTAGCTCTCGCTGGGATTTCCTGGCATCTTCTATCACACCTAAACAAAAAAAGGGACCGCTCCGCGGCCCCTCCTTCTCTCTACAACGAACTCTGCGAACGGGAACGACGAGGTTAGTTGCTCCCTCGCGTCTGCTCGGAAGGAGCCGTCGCCGCGGAAGCTCCGCCTAAGGACAGCTCATATTTCTTACCGCCGAAGAAAATTTCCGTTAGCGCCGCGTTGCCAGCCGGGTCGGTGCTGGTGCCATATCCGCTCGAGGCCTCGGCTTTCTGCAGCGGAACAATCTGCGCCGGCACTTTGGCGATCGTCTCCTTGCCGTCGGAGATGGTGAGTTCAACGTTGGATCCGCTTCCAGCCCACTCCAACTGATACTTACCGGCGGCGAGCTGCTTACCGCCGACCGTAACGGTCTGGCCGATGTTCAGCGTACCCTTGTTGGCGTTGCCGGCGACGGCGGAGGCTGCGAGCAACAAAGATAATGTCAGGAACCCTGCGGTGAATTTTGTATTCCTCATATGAGTCTCTTTTCCTTTTGTCCTTGCCTCATGGAAACGAATCGCGTTCCATCATTCCCGCGAAGCAGGGCATGATTTGACTTCCTTTCATCTGATGAGGAATGGAACTCTGGGGTTAGATTTCCTGCAACAAAAATACGGCTTGAATGCATTAGAAAATCGATTTTGTATCCTACACATCATGCAAGGCTTACCGGATACTCAAAAGGGAATCGCGATGTCAGGAACAAATATTCTGCCGCTCACCGCCGGCCCGCAATTCCTGCCTCCCGCTCCTTTGCCGCGGGATCGGCACGCTCTTTCTTTCGCAGCTTTATTTTCAGCGCTTTCCCTTCCACGCTATACTTCGTCATGCTCCTCAGAGACCGTTCGGCCTGCCTGATTTTCCTCTTGCTTCTGCTAGTGTTGCTCCCCGCTCCCGCAGCCTCGCAAGAGACTCCTTGGCAAAAGGATCTCGCCGCCTGGCGCGAACAGTACGTCGCAAATCTCCTGAAGCCTGACGGCTGGCTCTCCCTCTCCGGTCTCGAGTGGCTCCAGCCCGGCGACAACTCCATCGGCTCTGCCGCTGACAACAAGATCCACCTCGCCGGCAGCAGCCCCGCGCATCTCGCAATCCTCCATCTCGACGGCGAAATCGTCACACTGAACCCGCCGCCCAGCGGCTTCCCGTCGGATTTTCTCGTCTCCGGCGCGCCCGCGAAGCCGCAGCCTCTCCGCGCCGAAGCCAACAACGACAAGGTCTCTCCTCATCTCACCGTCGGCACTCTCAACATGTACGTCATCCGCCGCGAAGCGCGCTTCGCTTTGCGCATCAAGGATTCCCATTCACCAGGCATCGTCGGATTTCACGGGCTCAAGTTCTTTCCGCCCAACCCCGCCTATCGCGTCACTGCCAGATGGATTCCTTACTCTCCGCCAAAGACCATCACGCTCGCCACCCTCGTCGGCACCAATTACGATCAGCCCGTGCCCGGCGCCGCTGAATTTACGTTGCAAGGAAAATCTTTTCGCATCGATCCCGTCCTGGAAGATCCCGCCGTCGCCAAACTTTTCTTCATCCTTCGCGACACTACCAGCATCTCGACCACCTACGGTGCTTGCCGCTTCCTCTATACCGGCTTCCCCACCAACGGCCTCGACAAACCTGGCGAACTTATTCTCGATTTCAATCACCTCGAAAATCCGCCTTGCGCCTACACTTCCTTCTCCACCTGCCCGCTTCCTCCACCCGGCAACCGCCTCCCCATCGCCCTCCCCGTCGGAGAGCAGCGCTATCACAATTGAAAACTCTCCGCTTCCCTGTTCTCCGTTCTCTGATCTCTCATCTTCTCCGTGCCCTCCGTGCTAATTTTTTTTCAATTCAATCATTTTGAATTTCCCACCCGCCTGTCGCACAATAGACTAGTTCTCACAACAATGGCCTCTCCAAATTCCAATCTGTCCCCCTCCAACAACGATTCCGCCGCCCGCGAGAAATTGATCTCCCTTCGCCTTGCGCTCCTCAAACTCCACAAAACTCTTCTCAACATGGAACGCCGCGATTACGAGCGCGAGCACGGCTACGTCAACACCGGCGAGCTTTTCCGCCTGGTTATCGACCACGTCCAGTTCGCCTGGCTTCACAATATTTCCGAATTCGTCGTCCGGATTGACGAAACCCTCGCCGCCAAAGAACCCATCACTCCGGAGTACACCAGCACTTCCATTGCTCTTGCTCGAAAGATGTTCGTCCCCACGGAATCCGGCGATGCCTTCCAGAAAAAGTACTTCGACGCCATTCAACGCGACCCCGCGGTCGTCATCGACCACGCCGAACTCGCCCGCCTCTTCAACAACGAGCCTCCCGATTCTCCCAGCGCGTAATTTCAGAATTCCCTGATAGACTTTGCCGGTCACCCGGAGGTCCACATGAGCGGTTCCGAAAAGACCTACACCAACGGCGAAATCTCCGTCGTCTGGAAGTCCGGCCTGTGTCTCCACTCCGCGAAATGCGTCCAGGGCCTCGGCGAAGTTTTCAATGTCCAGACCCGCCCGTGGATCAACATGGACGGCGCATCCACCGATCGCATCATCCGGCAAATCGAGCAATGCCCTTCCGGAGCGCTCCGTTATTTCCGGAATGAAAAATCTGAAAAAGCCGCGGGTTAATTCGTGGACTTGGATCTCAGCAAGGTTGTCGTAATTCACGACGAAGAAGCGCACCGTTTCGAATCGCGGGTCGGCGGCCTCCGCTCTCTGATGAACTATCGCCGCTTCCCCGATCGCATCGTTCTTACTCACACCGAAGTTCCGCCGCCCCTTGAAGGCCACGGCCTCGCTGGAAAACTAGCGCGTACGGCGCTCGATTTTGCTCGCGCCAACCAACTTCGCGTTGTGCCGCTTTGCCCGTACGTCGCAGACTACCTCCGCAAACACGCCGAATACCACGATCTCCTCTCCCCTGAAGACCTGCGGCGCGTGATGTCCGTCTCGGGCAGCCCAGCCACTCCGTAACGATTCGTCACCGTGAACACGCCCAGCGCAAAACTCTTTCTACGCCGCCTGCGCCGTTCGGAACTTCCGCAAGGCACTGTCGCTCTCGCGCGCTTTCTGATTGGCAAAGTCGTCGTTCGCGATCTACCCGCAGGGCGGCTCGCCGGGCGCATCGTCGAAACCGAAGCTTATCCACCCGGCGATCCCGCCGGCCACCATTTCCGTGGGCCCACGCCGCGCATCCGCTCCATGTATCTCAGCCAGGGCCACGCCTACATTTTCTTTAACTACGGTGCGCATTTCATGCTCAACGTCGTCAGTGAACCAGCCGGAACCGCCGCCGCCATCCTTATTCGCGCTCTCGAACCGCTCCAGGGAATCGAGTTAATGCAGGTTCGTCGCAAGACCACTCGCCTTCTCGATCTCACGCGTGGCCCCGGCCGCCTCGCTGCCGCCTTTCAAATCGACCGTCGCCATGATGGCTTGGATTTGTGCGCTCCTGGGTCGCTTTGGCTCGGCGTCACTCGCCATCGCACCGACCCCATCGGCAAATCCGTTCGAATCGGCATCACCCGCGCCGCCGATCGGCTCCTCCGCTTCTATGAACGTGGCAATCCGTTCGTCAGCGGGCCAAAACGATTGCTGTTTTCCGTTTCCTCTCGGAAGAAAAGCCTTCCAACCCGATAGGAAATCGCCGTTGCCTATTTCTTACTGAGAATTCCTTCTGCCTGCGGAGCGTTCTCCGCCCTGTGCTTCGCGTATTTCTCCAGAATTGCGTCGAGTTCCTGCGTTCGGATTGGCTTGCTGAGGTATTCCTCCATTCCCGCCGCCAGGCATTTCTCCCGGTTCGGATTGCCGAGCAGGACCACTTCCGCAGGCCCGGGCAAGCCTGCGAGTAGCGCGTCCAGCCCTACACCACGGCGGCTGGGAGTACGGCTGGCGCGCGAGATGCCTGCCCAGAACGTGCGGCGCGCGTCCGGAGTCCAGGCAAGATGCACACTGGGCAGAAGGTCGAACCCGGTGTAGTAGCTGTTTTCGAGTTTTGTCCCTACATACAGGTATGCACGATTAGGCCACCGCGTGATTTGATCTTGCACAAACAGATTGAAAAAATGCACCGCCGAGTCGGGTGGGACAAGTGCCTGGTCCACCGTACCCTCTGTATCGTCGGTGGTGTGACGATATCCCATTTCCCCAAATGACATCCTGACGCATTCCTAGCACCACATGGCTCTGAAAATCGATATCGATCACGTTGAGGAGTTCCTTAAGCTCGGGAACGTTTCGTTTCGTGCTGTCGAAATAGAACTGCAAAGTCGTGTCCCACCGGCTTGAAATTGTGTGATTCCACCGGCACAAGACGTCGCCTCCGGATAGAGTGGTAAGTCTCGCCACCTCCAGGTTGTCGGGAGGAGTAAACGTGGAATGTACGATGACTGCTCCTTCGCGCCCGGTGCAGATGTCCCCTTCTATTGTCACGGTATCTTTCTTGGACAGAATCGTGTCCACACGAAAGCCTCCGTGCCCCAGGTGCCAGCCGTCGTCTCCGTTTTGCCCACTCAGATTCGGATAATGATCGTTGTTGAAGTATTTCGTGAACACGCGATAGGTCGTATCGTTCTTGATTTTTCCGCCGTACTGAACGGTGCCGAATCCTTGCGCATACGTTCCTCCGCCTCCCGTCACCAGCACACCCAAGGTCTCCTCTGTCTTTCTGGTGATGATGTCGATCACACCATTTACTGCATTGGCGCCCCATACCGCCCCGCCCGGTCCGCGAATCACCGCGATTCGTTCAATGTCCTCCAGCGCCACGTCTTGCGTGTCCCAATTCACGCCTCCAAAAAGCGGCGTGTAAACAGCTCGGCCATCAATAAGCACAAGCAATTTGCTGGCGAACTGAAAATTGAGGCCCCGTGCGGAGATCGCCCAGGTGTTCGAATTGATCTGGGCCACATCCATTCCGGGTACCATGCGCAAAAGATCCGGAATGTTGGTTGCCCCCGAGCGCGCGATATCCTCGGGGGTAATCACGAAAATCGCCGCCGCCACCTCCGACAGCTTTTGTTACTTCTTCGAAACTGAAGTCACTTCCATGTTCATCAGGTTTTCGATACTCACCTGCGTCAGGTCGCTCGGCGAAGTTTGCGAGACTGCTGGTGGCTGTGGAGATTGGCCTCTCACCATTTGGCAATCAAGCAAGAGACACACGGCCCCCGCCGGCATCCACAATGCTCTTACCAACCGCTTCGATCGTTTTCCGCCCATTGCGCACACCCTCTCTTCCCCGAGAACTATCCGCACGCTGTGCGCCAGCCTCAAAAGCGAAGTTGTCCACCAACTCGTTTGCAATCAGCGCTTTTTGATTCGAAAATGCCGGTGGAATTTACAGGGTTGGCTGATTAACGGACGCGTGTACCGGAGTGGAACAGTGCCGCTTCCGATTTCGTACTACTAGAGGAAGAGAATCAGCAAAATCACAACAGGAAGGGAGTTGCGGATCTGCGGGAAACATTCAGTCCAGACATTTCATAATTCTCTGCATCGAAAAGACTGGCTAGCTATCGTTCTCTTCAATCGCCGCTGGCTACTACCATCTCATCGCAAGCCGAGCGAAAATTTTCGTACCACGTCTCCGTAAATTTCGTGATCAGGTGCTCCGCGGTCTGCCCCGCAATCGTCACGCCGGAATGCACGACGTCCCCCCAGGTATGTACGCGCGTGCCACCGCACACAGCTTCTTCGAAGCTGACCCACTGTGCCAGTACCACGCCGAGTGAATGATCGATCCAGCCCACCTTATGCGCGGGCTGGCAGTTGGTGATCACGTGGCTGACCACCGTTTTCACGGGTTGCAGCACTTCAATCTCCAGGCGGCTTCCCGCGGTCCACGGGCTTCCTTCGCGCCAGTGCAGTTCGCCGTAGATATTCGCGAACTCATTCCAGCGGCGCCAATTGGAGAAGATCTCCCACGCACGCGCGCGGCTGGCCCGGGTGGTCACGGAATATTGAAATCGAAACATGAATCCTCTTCGAGCGTTCCAGTCTTGGGAGTTTGCTGGGGGACCAGCGAGGGGGTCGATCTGGGCTCGATTATTTATACATTGTTGGTTTAACGCTGTAAAGGATATAATTTCGCAAGCACGGTCCGGAGAATTCCGAATGCCACGCAAAGCGGATGCCCGCCTGGAAGGCCGTATCCTCGATGCCGCCTATCGCATCTGGAGCGAACGCGGCGAAAACGCGCTCACGATGCGCGCGGTTGCGCGCGCCGCACGCACCACCACGCCCACACTTTACGAACGCTTCTCGCACAAGAGCGATCTTCTCGTGCTGCTGCGCCGCCGCGCGCGGCGCAATCTTTTTTCTGCCATCCGTTCTTCGCGTACGACCGTGGAAGCTTGCCGGCGCGCGCTCGATTTTTTTACCGCGCATCCCCATGATTACCGTCTCGTTTCGGAGGATTGGGCCGTCGCCCTGGCCCGTAAGGAGCTGCTGCCATCGTTTGAATTCCTCGAGCGTCGGCTTGCGGCGCAACTCGGCGGAGTCCGCCACCGACACATGCGACTGGCTCTCGCGCTGGTTGCGCTCGTCAACGGCACCGCCACACTGTTGCACTCCTCAAATGCGCAAACAAAAATCCATCGCGAGTTCCGCAATGCATGCATTTCGGCTTGCGCGGCCCTGATCGATTTCGCGGCTCGGAAAAAGAGCCGGGCGAACGGTACCACCCCTTTCAGGGGGAGGGCACGCCATAACCGATAGGAACGGGTCTCGCCGGGGGCCCCCATTTCGTGCCAGAATGAGGGCGACGAGCGCCCGGCCCCTGGCGCCTGCGTTACACCCGGTTCGACGAGCCAGCCCCGCCACAGACGCCTTGGTGATTTTTTGACGGTCACAGACCGCGAGCGTGGGGTTGTCACGATTCGCGGGCGCGCATGAAGCCGCAAGCAGAGGTGCACCATGTCGGATGTATGGAGACAGTTCGAGGGGCAGATCGTCGACGAGGAGTTCCCGCTGAAGCAGCTTCTGGCGGGTGATGATCACAGCGCGGTATTTCTGACGCAGCGCGGAGATTCGCAGCCGCAAAACGCGGTGATCAAGCTGGTTCCCGCGGATCCCGCGACTTCCGACCTGCAACTTTCCCGCTGGCGTCTTGCCGCACAACTTTCTCATCCCAACTTGTTGAAGATTTTTGATTTTGGACGTGGGCGGCTGGAGGACACCAATTTTCTCTACGTCGTGCTGGAGTTTGCGGAAGAAGACCTTTCGCAAATTTTGCCGCAGCGCGCATTGACGGCGGCGGAAACGCGGGACATGCTGGGGCCGGTCCTGGATGTTCTGGTTTATCTCCACGCCAAAGGCCTCGTTCACGGGCATATAAAACCTTCCAACATTCAGGCTACGGCCGATCAACTGAAACTTTCGAGCGACACGCTCGCGTCGATCGCGGAGTCGCAGGCGCCGACGACGCGGCCCAGCCTGTATACCGCGCCGGAAGTCGCGGTCTCCGGACTCACGGCGGCCAGCGATGTGTGGTCGCTGGGCGTGACGCTCGTCGAAGTGCTCACGCAGCGCTTGCCGGTTTTGTCGGCGGACGCGCAATCTGATCCGGTGGCGCCGGATGCGATTCCGCAGCCGTTCCTGGACATTACGCGTCACGCTCTGATGCGCGAGCCGAAGCGCCGCTGGACGATTGCTGAAATCGCTGCGCGCATGAATCCCACAGCGGTCGCGGCCGCGGCGGGGCAATCGATTTCGCCGCTGGCTGTGCCGCTTTCGTCGGTGCCTGCGGTTCCCGCAGCCAAGCTGCAAACGCCGAAGTATGATGCGCCTGCGCCGCAGGCGCACATACCGCGCGCGCCGGGAACGACTCCGACAAAGCAAACTCTTGTTCTGCCCAACTACGCGATTCCGGTGTTCGCGGTCTTACTGGTGCTCGTTGCAATAATCGCGCTGCCGAAAATACTGGGGCATCGCGCGGAGTCTTCGACTTCTGCAGCGAATGCAGCGGCGCAGCCCGCGTCAAAGCCAAAAGCTGTGGAACAGCCAGCGCATCGCGATACGTCCTCAGCAACACAGCCGACGGCAAAAAATTCCCCTAAAGCTGCTACCGAGAAAAAATCTGCGCCGCCGGAAAAACTGGTTGCGGCCCCTGCGCAACCTGTGACTGCCGCGCCAGCGACGGCGGCTCTGCGCACTGACACGTTCCCGTCAGCCAACGCGCCGAAATCATCGAGCGCTTCCGCGGCTCACGGTGAAGTTCTCGACCAAGTATTGCCCGAGGTTTCCGGCAAAGCGCGCGGGACGATTCAGGGCAAAGTGCGCGTCAGCGTGCACGTCCACGTGGAGCCCGCAGGAAATGTTTCGCAAGCGGAACTTGATGCACCCGGGCCGAGCAAATATTTTGCAGACCTAGCGATCCAGGCCGCGAGGCGCTGGGAATTCACGGCACCGGAAGTGGACGGCCACAGCGTGCCCAGCGAATGGGTCATCCGATTCGAGTTCACGCAAGCCGACACGAAAGCGTTCCCCACACAAAAGACTCCTTAGCGCAGGCGTTCGGGATCAACGGACTGATCCAGATAGATCCACAGGACACGCGAGAAAAGTGTAAGTGTCGGCGCGAGCGGCAAAAACAAAACGATCGCGCAGATGGTGACTTTGATGAGCCCACACCGGGTGATAGCCCACAACAGTATGGCAATGAACACGATGAGGGCGACTCCCAGGACGTAACTAATGTACATGGCGCCGAGGAAGTAGCCGGGTTCGCGCTCGAACTTGAGGTCGCAGACGGGGCAGCGCTGGTGCATCTTCGGAAAGCCGCGAAAGATGGAAGCGCGGAAGATTCCTGCCAGGCGGCAGCGCGGGCAGCGCTGTTCGAGAATGCTTCGCAGCATGGACGGGTTTGTGGCGGTGTCCATCGGATCGGCAGCGCCTTCCACGGTACCAGAGATAAGCGAGGAGCGGCCCGCCTCAGAAGGCGGGCCGTACAAGAGCGTGCCAAAAAAGCGAGTTCGGCTGTTTGTTCGCGATCTTGGGAGATTAGGTTCCAAGTTCATAGTCTTTAGTTCTTAGTCCGAAGCACGGAGAGGCAGGAATTCTCCGAATTCCATCTTTCCCTTTCCCGTTTCAACCATAAATATGGTAGGATGGTTTCATGCGCACCACCATCGACATCCCAGCTCCGCTCTACCAGCGTCTGAAGGCGCGCGCCGCGAACGAGGGCAGCTCAGCCAAGAGATTGATCCTTCGCGGAGTCGAGCAAGTTCTTTGCGAGAAGCGCGCGGCTTCCTCGCGCAAGCGCATCAGGCTGCCGCTGGTCACTTCCAAACGCCCGGGAACGGTGCGGCTCGACAATGCCCGAATCTACGACATCATTTCTTTTCCCTGATACAAACGTCTGGATCGCCCTTACCTATCAGGGCCACATCCACCACGGCCGCGCAGCGGAGTGGTTTTCCACGATTCCGGCGGACTCGCGACTTTTCTTCTGCCGGTTCACCCAGCTGGGCTTCCTCCGCCTTCTGACGGCGGAAGCCGTGATGGGCGACGAACTCATGAATCAACGGCAAGCATGGCAAACTTATGATCTTTGGCTCCAAGATGACCGAGTTGCGTGTCTCGACGAACCGAGCGGCCTCGAACGCATCTTCCGTAACTTGACTCGACTTCGCCGGCCCGCCACTAAAGATTGGGCCGATTCTTATCTCTGCGCTTTCGCTTCTGCCTCGCAACTCTCCCTCGTGACCTTCGATCGCTCGCTTAGCCGTAAGGCTTCCAATTCTCGCCTTCTCAGCGCTTAGCCCTCGACTCCGGGTTGCCCTGCTACCTGCCCTTCGGGGCAGTGGCAAAAGTGGTGGAGGTGCCAGGATCGCCGCCGACCTATCGGGATTTCCATGCCCATGCCTCCGCCAGGAACCCAAGGAACGAGTATTGTTGATGTCGTCGTGCGCGGTTTTATCACGGACAAAGGAGTCGTCCAACCGACAGCCATCGTGTCTTCCCTTCGTCCCGACTTGAATGAAGAGGCAATGAAGCTCGTCGCTACTTGGAAGTTCACCCCGCTAATGCGCAACGATCAAATCGCTGCAACCGTGGCCCATTTCGTCGTGCATTTCCAAGGTCGCTGACGTCTGTTCCTTTGTGCTGGACGAACGCGCGGTGAATGACGACCAGCAATCGCAAAATCACACCGAATTCTACTTACGCAACTGGCTAGCGTCTGATTAACAACTTATCGTCCAGTTGGTCCGAGGCCGCCTGCTTGTCACAGTACCTAACAGCTCCGATTAGGGACCAAGGCAAGCGCCGTCCGGCGCTGATTGCTTACTTCACAGATGGATTTGCTTTCGACGCCTCAAGCTCGGCCTTCATACGCTCGATCTCTGACTGCAGGGAGCGGATCTGCTGCTGTTCGGCATCGAGCCTGGCCTGGCCCGCGGTGTCTCCGGAGTAGCTGGGGCTGGAATAAAATGCGTTTTGATCCAGAGCGAACTGGCGCTGCAGGAGTTTCAGGTCTTGCTCCGCCTGATCGAGGCTCGCTTGGACTTCCGCATCTTTAGGGGACTGGCAACTGATGAGTAAGGCTCTCTTCAGGGACGCAATCTTCTCATCGACAATGACTTCCGTCACTCGCGCAGGCGCCTGGGGCTGCGATTGCATCAGTGCTGGTGATCCGACGTTAAACCCCGAGGAGCCGGGTTTGAAATTGGTCATATCGACATCGCCGTCGGAGATGACCTTGGAATGATAGGAAAGTTCACTGCGAATTTGGTCCTGCTCCTCCTGGGCGGCCAGCAGGTCCGCTTTGAGTCTGTCGGCATCCTCATTATCGCATTCCGCCGACGCTGGTTTTGTTGCCTCGGCAACTTTCGTGGATGCGGGCTCTGGAGATGATACTGAAGCGCTTGGCGCCGAATATTGCATGGGGAGGTCGTCGTTGGTGATGGTTTTCGGATGTTTCGTGGAATTTGGCTTTTGCTCGCGGAGGTTTCGCGCAGCCTGCGCGATCGCCCCCGCGGGAAGCGGTGGCTCTTGAGACCGAGCGGAAGGGACAAGGACCAGAAACATAATGGTTAATGACCACGCCCAAGTCACCCTAATCGTTCGCCACCCCAAGAGTTCCAAGGACTTGCTGCGATTACGATCCATGCTCATATCGACCTCCCCAAGCCGACATACTAACTCAGGTCATGAAGATTGGATGATGGTCAGAGCCAGAAGGTTCCGGGTAGAAGAGTGGGCGCAGGAAGGTTTTTAGCTGTGGGAGCCTACTGATTGGTTAACACGGTTACTGGACAATTCGCTTTTAGGAGCCGCGCTAGCCGCTAGCCATCGCTCCAGCCATCATCCCCGGTGCGTAAAAATCGGTGGGTTCCCGGCATCTGATCGGTAATGAGACTCATCGGGAGTTAGCTTGATCTCCTCGCGCGCGGGCCTACCCGTGAACAACGAACTGGCCAGCAGGACGCGCATTAGTTGTGGCTGCTCGCGCTGACCCTCAAGAGCATGCCTGCGCCACTTGGTAGACTGAGGCTACCTTTGGCAGAAACCAGGACGATCACGCCAGTGGGGTCGGTCCTGCCAGCATGCGCAATACTAATGTGTTCGAGGCCGTAGGTCCCGCAAGCGTCGGAGGAAAATACCCAGAGTGCCTGGGGACTGTCATTGCCGTCGATAGCGCCTCGGCACTTTGTACCTTCTTTAGCCCTAACTTGGCCCAAGACACCGCCGTTGACCTTGTTTCCCACAACTTGGTTTGCGTTCTCGCCGGTCGTGACAGGTCCGCCTTCACCGTAAACAACGTCGCCCCCCACCTGCACTGTCGTCAACCAGCGATAGACATCGCTCTCTCCCGGACCCATCGTAGGTGTCTGAGCTTCGATTATTCGCATGAAACCAGCGATGGCTCGCAGGTTTGTGGTAATGGAGATTGCCTGGTGCGAGGAGACCAGTTTGTCAAATTGGAGGGAGATGCGTGCTGGGGCGCCGACGGTTGCCGGGGTCACTTCGACGATGTGACCTAAAATCTTACTGCCTTCCTTTATCCCCACCCCTGTAGAAACGGGAATATCCTGCATAATCCTGCCCGTGACCACCTGGCCTTTTCTGCATTTCACGGACGAAAGGGTTGAGTTTAAGCGGACGGGCAGTATCGTTCCGCGTGGAATGACAGGGTTGCTCCCCGGGGGACTCTTGTCATCGGGAGCAGTGGAGTGGACAAACGTTGGCGATTCGACAAGAGAGGGTTTAGGGCCGTCCTGCCGACTCCGTTGTTGAGAATTGGCCTGCTGCACAAAGAGTATGGAAAGCGTCGCCACCAGCAGGCATAGCGTCTGTCTAGTAAGGTGAGCGATATATTTTCTGCTCATACTCATATCATACTCCAACAGCGCTCTCCGCGCAGTTGAGTCGATTACAGATGAATCGCCAGAGGGGTCTGCTAGCCTTGCAAAACAACTAAAGTGCAAGGGTGGGGACCCCGATCGTTCGGGCGGATAACGGCTGGCCCACTGCCAATGCCAGGGCCGAGAAGCAGGTTCGACCGCATGGTTCTGTAGAGCTAGGCAGCCGGCTTTTCTTTCTCTGCTGGTTTGGGCGCAGCCTTGGCCGGAGCCGGTTGTTGGTGCTGCTGCAACTGTTGTTGCTGCTGGGTGTGTTTTTGCGCGAGTTGCTGGGTCTGTTGTTGGTGTTGCTGCTCCAACGGTTGCTGTTTCGGTTCATTCGCCGGCTCTTGCGGGAGGCGCTGGTGATCCTGCTCCTGTTTCGTCTGGAGTGTCTGGCGCTCCTTGACCTGTTGCACTTGAAGCTTTTGCTGCTGCTGCTGGTATTTCTGATCCTGCTTAGCGTTGCCTGTGTGTGGTGCGGTGACCTTTTCGGCCGGGGGCAGGTCCTTAGCGTGAACCGTGGGACTCGGGCGAGCGGTCTCGGCGGCCGGGCGAGCAGTTTCAGTGGCCGGACGATTGGTCTCGGGGCTGGGGCGAGCGGCGTTGTTCGTGGAAGCGGCCGGGGCGGTATGAACTGTCCCACCTTCTTTGGCGGCTACTGCGCCGCTGTCTTTAAAAGCGCCGGGCTTGGCTGTAGCGGCGATCGGAGGCTTGCCCTGATTGGCGGAGGCGCGTAGCTCGGGATTGGCGCGGGCAGACTGAACATGCTGATTTTGCGCGGCGACAGGAGCGATGTGGCGCTCGTGTCCGGCAGCGTCTTCCTGGCTTGTAGCGCGCACCTGCACGCCACCGTTGCCGCCGTTGAAGCTGACGCGATTAACCCTGGTGTTGTCCTCAACTCTGGTGTTGTAAACGTTGCGGTTGATAGAGATGTTTACGTGGCTTACCGATTGGTTGTAAAAGAAGTGGCCGTTGTCCCAGCGGCCGCCTTCGTAGCCGTGGCCGAAATAGCCATAGCCATAACTGATTCCGCCGTAGAAGCCCACTTGCGTTCCCCAGTAGCCTTCGTGGAAGACGTAGTCATCGCCATCGCCGCCCCAGTAGCCTGGAGTCCAGAGATAGCCGACTTCCGGAGCCATGACCCACGTGCCCGGGACCCAAAAGTAATCGTCGTTACCATAAGCCCAGTAGCCGGGGGTCCAGATATAGCCGTCCTCGGGGCAGATGGGCTGCTCGTAGATGGGGAGTTCAGGCGGGGCGATCCTGATCGATACCAAGATGCCCACCTGGGCGGAGGATGCCGCGGAGATGGCCAGCAAGACGAGTGCGAAGAAGAGCGAACGAATGGACAAGATAAAACGCATTGTAGTTCTTTCTGACTGATGATCCTTTTGCATGCGAGAGATCCATCAGGTCAACTAAGCTCAGTCTCTAAGAACGGCATTCGGACGGGGTTGTGCGCGGCCGCAATGGGAGGACTCGACGATTCCAAAGCCGAACTCACCTTGCGACTCTTGCGTGAGTATAGGAACTTCCAATCTTCAATGCTGTACGCTATTGCACAAGCTTTTCTGCTTCTGAGGGCGCTTGACGGGAACGCGTTTCCAACAAACCAAGTGAGCCAGTGCCTTTCCTGAGAAGGCCGGCCTCCGCGGGATGCGATACGCACCCAATGATCGAGGCGCTCGAGCCGCAAGAGAAAGGAGGCGGGGTGCGAAGAAGATCAACGCGGCGGCGACCAGCAGAAACGCGATTTTCAAGGAGGCCAAGCTGAGGTCGATTGAGTCCAACCGCAACATGGAAATTATTGACAACAGCCGGGATGCAACGTACTGTTGCGCCAGTTAGTTTGCCCGGCCCGCATACATACAGGTCACAACGAACAAAAAAGTAACTACCCGAAGCTTGTTAAATCGGAACTGAGGAGAGAACTATGAAACGTCTGTTGGGGTTTGCAGCTGTTGTTGTGTTAAGTGCTGTAGCTGCCGCGACGGTGGCGGCTCAAAGCAATCCGCTGGTGGGGACGTGGAAGCTGAACGTGGCGAAGTCAAAATTCAGTCCGGGGCCGGGCCCGAAGAGCCTGACGCGGACGGTGGTCGCGGACGGCGATGGAGTGAAATATACCTTCGAAGGAACGGCCGCGGACGGAACTGCTCTGGCGTATAGCTTTTCCGTCCACTTTGACGGCAAGGACAACCCGGTGACGGGTGCGATGCCGGGCGGAGTGGACGCTATCTCAGCCAAGCGCACCAATGCCAACACCTATGAAGCGACAACGAAAAAAGGCGGCAAAGTGATTGGCTCGTCCACAGTCACAGTTTCCGCGGACGGAAAAACCACAACGGTTGACGCGAAGGGCACGAATGCAAAAGGTGAGGCCACGCATGACGTATCTGTCTATGACAAGCAATAAAAAGGTCCGTTAAGAAAACCCAGAAAAGTACGGATTGAGGGCGGCTCTTCATTGGGCCGCCTTTTTTTTTGTTTCGGGGGCAACTCCATCGCTGCGCGACGCTGGTGACAGAAATGGAGGAGGGCGCAGCAATGCTGCGCCCCTACAAGGAGAAGAACGATGTGTGCTGGGTGAAAGATCAGATGCGGCGAACGAGGCCCTGATCGGTGGCGCGAGTGTTGCGGACGAGGAGGAGGACGAGAATCATGCCGATGAAAGGGATGAGGCCGGCGGCGATGACGATGGGATCGAAGGAATGGGTGGCGGCGGACTGGCGGGCGTCGGAATAGTGGCCGATCAGGAGGAAAGCGAGGATGGTGCCGATCCCGGCGCCGGTGCCGCTCATGCCGCTGACGGAAGCGACGGCTTCGCTGGCGAAGAGGTCGGTGGGGAGGACGTTGGCGATGGTGGAAAAGGAGGCGTAGGAAAAAGTGGCGAGGGCGAAAAGCAGGGTGATGAGGTGGAGATTCACGGTGAAGATGGTGGGGATGAGCAGCATAACGCCGAAGCCGCCGAAGACGACCAGCGCTTTGCGAGCGGCGCCGAGCGACCAGCCGCGGCGGATCAGATAGCCGGAAACGCCGCCGCCGAAAAAATTGCCGAGGTCGGCGGCGAGAAACGGAATCCAGACGGCGATGAGCCCGCTCTTGAGGGAAATGCCTTTGGCAATGAGGTAGATGGGAAACCAGTCGGTGACGAAGAACCAGACGGGATCGGTGAGCGCTTTCGAAATGATGGTGCCCCAGGTTTGAGGGAGCCTGAGCAGATCCCGCCAGCGCGGGAGCGGTTTGGCGACGGAGGATTCGGAGGGCGGCTTGTCGTCGAGGAGCATCTGGAGTTCGGCGGGGCTGATGCGCGGGTGATCCTGCGGCAAGTGATAGAGGCGGCGCCAGGCGATGAGCCAGAAAAAGCCGAGCACTCCGGGGATGACGAAGGCGACGCGCCACCCCCAGCGGAGATACACGGGCAAGATGAGAAAAGGCGCGATGGCGCCGCCGACAGAGGAGCCGCTGTCATAGAGGGCGGCGGCGAGACCGCGTTCGCGCTTGGGGAACCATTCGGAGACGGCTTTGCTGGCGCCGGGCCAGTTGGCGGATTCGCCGGCACCGAGAAGGAAACGGAAAGCGGCGAAGCTGAGGATGCCATTTGCGAGGGAGGTCAGGAGCGAGACGATGGAGTACCACGTAACGCTGATAGTGAGGCCGCGGCGGGTGCCGACGCGATCGATCTGGCGGCCGCAAACGGTTTGTCCGATGGAATAGGCGATGCGGAAAGCGATAGCGATGGCGGCGTAGTCGGAGTTGGTCCAGTGGTATTGCTGCTTGAGGAAGGGCGCGAGGATGGAAAGAGTTTGGCGGTCGATGTAGTTGATGACCGTGGAGGCGAAGAGGAGTACGCCGATCCACCAGCGTAAGGAGGGGATGGGGCGTGGGTGGGGTGAAGGTGTTTGCGCGGTTAGCGGCACGAAGTTTTAGATCGCGGCATGCATGGCAAGCGTTGACTGGCTGAGGAGGCTGGCGGATTGTTTGTCGAGATAGAGCGTGGTGGCGGGATGGGTACGCAAGATGGAAGCGGGGACCAGGGGACTGATTTCACCTTCGAGGCAGAGCTTGACGGCGAGGGCTTTGCGCGCATCGGGAACGACGGCGATGATTTCTTTGGCTTTCAGGATTTGACGGATGGACATGGAGATGGCCTGGCGGGGGACTTCGGAAATGTCTGAGAACCAGGCTTCGCCGACTTGTTGACGGCGGCAAGCTTCGTCGAGGTTGACGATGAGATACGGAGCTTCGGTTTGGAAATCGGCGGGCGGATCGTTGAACGCGAGATGGGCGTTTTCGCCGATGCCGGCGAAGGCGATGTCTACCGGCGCGGAGGAGAGGAGCTGGCCGACGCGGAGCGCAGCTTCGTGCGGGGCAGCGTTGGCATCGAGCAGATGGTAATGCCGCATGCCGGTTTTATGAATCAAGCGATCGAGAAGGTATTTGCGAAAACTGGCGGGGTGGGTGATAGGCAGGCCGACGTACTCGTCGAGATGAAAGAGCTCGACTTTTTGCCAGTCGAGTTTCTCCGCAGCAACGAGAGCGTCGAGAAAATCCAGCTGGGAAGTTCCGGTTGCAACGACGATGCGCGCGCGGCCGCGATCGAGGATGGCGTGGCGGATGGCGTTCGCGGCTTGATCGGCAGCGGCGGTACTGCGAGAGCGCTTATCTTCGAACACGCGGACGATCACTTTGTGCACTCTCCAGCTGCAGCTGCGTGCGTGACGAGGAGTAACTTTAGTGGGGGCGGGTTGCGGAGTCAATTCGCGGGGGCACGGCGTTGGCTTGCAAAGGCGGGCGGCAGGCTCTAGGCTACTGCGCTGAGGAATTAGAGGATCGTTGATGCCCAATATTACGCCGGAGATGCTGGCGTTTGGATTTATCTGGTACGTGGCGTTTCTTTTTTCGACGACTTGCCATGAGGCGGCGCACGCGCTGGTAGCCAAAATTGGCGGGGACACTACGGCGGCGCTGGGCGGGCAGGTGTCGCTCAATCCGGTGCCGCATATACAGCGCGAGCCGTGGGGCATGGTAGTGATTCCACTGCTTTCCTATGTGCTGAGCGGATCGATGATCGGGTGGGCTAGCGCGCCGTTCAATCCGCTGTGGGAGCGGAGGCACCCGCACCGCTCGGCGTGGATGGCGCTGGCGGGACCGGCGGCGAATTATTCGCTGATGCTGCTGGCGGTGATTGGCATTCGCGTGGGCACCTCGATGCAATGGTTGGGACGCGATCCCGGTACGGGCCAGCTGACCTTCCCGACATTGGTACTGTTCGTTTTTTTCTCGCTGAATCTGCTGCTGGGAACTTTCAACCTGCTGCCGGTGCCGCCGCTGGATGGCAGTACGGTGATTATGTTGTTCATGAGCGAAGAGCGAGCGCACAAGTACCTGGATTGGTTGCGCGGAAACAGCTACGCGATGCTGGGACTGCTGGTGGGACTGCTGGTGTTCCGGCAGTTCTATCAGTACGTGGAAGCGTTCGCGACGAACCTGTTGCTGAGGCGTTAGGTGGAGATGGCCCAGCCTGGAACATGGTTCGAAGGAATGTCTCACGGATGCACAGTTCTAGATCTTTTCGTTTTCGGTAAATGATTTATTTTCATTCACATGGCAAAGTTGCGGGTGGCCTCCAGGCTGCACTCCGGGAGTGCGGAGGCTGGCTATGAACTTGACCATCGCGCAACTGGTGTTGGACACGCACCGCGTGGAAGTATCCGGCTGGGACATTTCGCAATCGTTCTTTGTTGAGAAGCCGGAACTCGAGTGGAACGAAGTAAACGGTAAACAGATTACGCTGAGAAGGGTGCTCCGAAAAAAGACGATGCTGTTCGCGCGGCTGCTGCAGTCGACGGCGCCGGACCGGTCCTCGCCGGTGGCCTATTGGGCCGAGCACATTGCGACGACTCCGCAGGGATTCCACCAGTTCCGGCTAAACCAGGTATTTCCACACATTTAAGGTTGGGCAAAAACACACAAATTGTCGGTGAAGATCTGGATGTGTGAACGAAAGTGCGGGAGAGAAGGAGTGCTTTGTGTCAAAGTGGGAAAAGGGTGAGGGGTCGTGGGCCAATGCGGGACAAAGGGGCTCGAAGTGCGAGGGTGGGTGGTTTGGACCGATGCGGGAGTGATCAAAAGAGGGAGGAGAGGGATGTGCGAGGTGCGGCTGCAACATTCGTGGCCGGGAAACGTGCGCGAACTGGAGAATGTGATTTCCAGCGCGTGCATTGCAGTGCATGCTAGAAAGCGCAGGGCTGAAGGCATGATTCAAGAGACAGTTCCTACCCCAGTTAGTTCCACAGGTTAACCGCTAAAATCCGGCCAGAATCCTCTGAAGCGCCGCGTCACCCAACCCTGATGGGGACGCGGCGCTCTTTCCTCTTCTCCAAGAGTTGTCGGAAAATGGAACCCATGACAGTAGGGACGCAGAACCATCATGATGAAGAGCTGCGGAAATCACGGAATGATGGAAGCTCCCAAGGGCCTATCCTCGGGGGATTTCACAAACTCCTAGAGGTTTTTTTGGCCGTGAAATCACGGAGGTGTTACTGATCACCTTTGCGAGGCACTACTCGTATCTCAGCGCAACCAGGGGATCCACACGTGTCGCGCGCCGCGCCGGAATGTAGCAGGCGGCAAGAGCCACAAGGGTGAGCAGCACGGCGACCGCGATGATCGTCAGCGGGTCGTTGGCGTGGACGTCGTAGAGCATTGAGGACAGGTAGCGCGTCACACCGAGGGCTACTCCGATACCCACAGCGGCTCCGACAACGACCAGCACGATTCCCTGCCGCAGGACCAGCTTCAGAACGCTTCCCGCTTGCGCGCCAAGGGCCACGCGAATTCCGATTTCACGTGTGCGCCGCGAAACTTCGTAGGAAAGCAGCCCGTACAATCCCACGCTCGCCAGCACCAGCGCCAGCAAGCCAAAGAAGCCCGAGAGCCGCGCCACGAGCCGCTCCTGGAATAGCAGCCGGTCGATTTGCTGGGATTCCGTTTTCACGTCGAAGAGCGGCAAATTCGTATTCACTTGCGCGACAACTTCGCGTATCGCAGGCAGAATGGCCTGCGGGTCGGCCGCCGTGCGCAATTCAAACGAGGCTCCCCCGGCGCTCTGCGGCGTGTACATCATGGCTTGTATCTCCCGGCGCAGGCTGTTGTATTTTGCGTCGCGCACGACGCCGACGATTTCGTAGCCGGGCCTCGCTGGCCCGTTTGCGTCTGCCGGAGATTCCCCGAACCGCTTCCCCAGCGGATTCTCCTTGGCAAGATATTTTTCGACGAACGCCTGATTTACAATCACCGGAGTCGGCGCCGAAGTGGGGGTTTCTCCGCCGTTCGAAGCCGACAGCGCAAAATCGGAGGCGTTGAAGCCGCGGCCCCTGAGAAATGGAATGTGCAGCGTCTCGAAGAAATTTGGCCCCACGCCAAGCGTGTCCGCATCGGAGTTCTGATCTTCCGGCGTTCCCGGCCAGTGGAAACTCATGACCATCAGTCCGTTATTCAACAACGGCAGCATCGAGTAGCTCGCGGACTTTACTCCGGGCGTCTCAGCAAGCCGGCCCTGCAAGTCGCGATAGAAGCTGTCTACCTGCGCCCCTTTGTAACCGACCAATTCCGGATTGATACCAAAAATCAGGATATTGTGCGCATCGAATCCGACGTCGATGTTGCGCAGGTTCGCGAGCGTGCGTACCAGAAGTCCCGCACCCACAAGTACGACGATGGCCAGCGCCACTTGTGCCACTACCAGCGCGTTGCCGATGCTGAACCATTTTCCGCCCGCGTGTCCCGACCTCGTCGAGCTTCCCTCGCCTTCCTTCAGCGTCGGCGTCAAATCGACGCGCGCGCTGCGAAACGTCGGTGCGATGCCGAAAAGAATTCCCGTCAACAGTGAAACCGCCGCGGTAAATCCCAGCACGCGCAGGTCGACGCCTGTCGCGAATCCCAGTGGACGCGCCTGGTTGCTCGACACAAACGAAAGGATCGCGTGTGCTCCCCAATACGCGAACAGAATTCCCAGCGCGCCGCCAAGCACCGAGAGCATCACGCTTTCCGTCAAGAGCTGGCGCACCACCCGCGCGCGGCCTGCGCCCAGCGCCAGCCGCACCGCCATTTCCTTCTGACGCGCAGCGGCCCGCGCGAGCATCAGCCCCGCGACGTTTGCGCATGCAATCAGCAAAATGATTCCCACAACGAGCATCAGGACGTAGAGAGGATCGGAGTACTGTGTGCGACTGCCAGTCAAGCCGGTCTGCGCGGGCAAAAGGGTAATCTCCGGGTTATTGTCGGCCTCGGACAACGTCGCCGGCGCACTGGCCACTTCAGATGGGTGCGGGCTTCCCGCTGGCGCTGCTCCATGCGGTGCAGCCATCGTAACCCGGCCCGCTGCCGAGGCAGGCGGCGGCACGCTTGTCGGAGTACCTCCAGGAGTTGGCGTTCCGACGTTTGCTATTTCGCGCCGAAACATGGTGTTGCCGCCCGCGGGTGCTCCCGGGCGGAGAGCAGGCCCTCCCGCCGCCTCCCCGCCATGGAATATCGGTACGGCCCCATGCAGCATCTCGTTGCGGAACAGGCTGCTCGCAACCGCTTGCGCTTGCGCGAGAGATGTTCCGGGCTTGAGCCGCCCCATGATCGTCAGCCACCAGAACGCGGCATCCGCCTGACGATTTTGCCAGCGGAAGGGACCGCTGGTGGAGATGCGTTCACCGTCGGAGAGCGGCAGCCAAACGTCGTAATCGCTGCCCGGAGCAATTCCTGTGAATCGCTGTTCGGCTACGCCGATGATCGTAAAGGCAACGCCGTTCAGTTCAATCGTGCGGCCGACGATGTCGCGGGAGCCGCCAAAGGCGCTCTGCCAGTAGCCATAGTTCAAGACCGCGACCGGTGCGGCCGACGGCGTGTCATCCGATGTGTCCAGCAGCCGGCCTAAGGCGGGGTTGAGACCCATGGTGCGGAAGAAGTCGCCGGAAACGAGTTGGCCGTTGACAACCATCGCCGGGCCATTCCCCGTCAAATTCATTCTCCCGGCGTTGGCGAACGCGGCCGCTCCCGAAAAGACATTCGCTTGTGCTATTTCGCGAAACATGGGCTCGGAGAACGAGCAGCCAGACGGATTTCGAGCCCCTAAGCCAAAACTGGATATGCAATCGCCGGCGGACATGTACCCGTGAGTGTCGGGAGGCGTGCGCGCGCCCCACTTCATCAGCACCAACTCTGACGGATTCTCCACCGGCAGCGACCGCAGCATTACAGCGTCGATCAAGCTGAAAATCGCCGTGTTTGCGCCAATTCCCAAAGCCAGCGTGAGAATCGCCACCGCCGCAAGGCCTGGAGATTTCGCGAGCGTGCGAAGCCCGTAGCGGATGTCCTGCCACAATTGCTCAAGCCAAAGGAATCTCCACACCGCTCGCGTATCTTCCTTGACGTGCGTCACATTGCCGAACTTCCGCAGAGCGGCGTAGCGCGCTTCCTCTGGCGACATGCCGCGTTCGATGTTGTCACGAGTCTCCATTTCGATGTGTTCGCGGATGTCCTGGTCGAGATCGTCGAGCATGCGCTTGCGGCGACTCATGGTTTGCCCTCCTGTTTCACCGGCCGGAGAATCCCAGCGATGGCCCCGGCCAGCTTGTCCCACTTGGTGGTCTCAACCACCAGTTGCCGCCGGCCTTTGGCTGTGAGCCGGTAGAACTTGGCCCGGCGATTGTTTTCGGAGGTGCCCTCTTCGACCGAAATCCATCTGCGCTTGATGAGGCGGTGCAGCGCCGGATAGAGCGACCCCTGTTCGACTTGCAAGACGTCATCGGAGTTGAATTCAATCGCTTTAGCGATGGCGTGTCCATGTCCCGGACCCCGAAGCAGGGTGCGCAGAATGAGCAAATCCAGGGTGCCCTGCAACAGCTCGATGCGTTCGCGCTGTTCTTTAGTAGACATTCTAGGTGAAGATACAGAGGTTTCCGCGGAGTGTCAAGGTGAGCCGTCACACGAGGACTCCCGAATCGCCGGCTACCCGGGAGATGGGGAAATTCTCGCGTTTCTTTTCAAAAAGAGTGAACAGAGATCAGAGAACTTCGGCTAACCGGTGAACTGGGGCTTGAAGCGTCTAAGTGGGCCTGGAGGTGGTGTAAACTGGCGGAAAATATGCTGTACCGACTTTATAGTCCGCCGGCGCCGCTGGGCCACTTTGTGGAGTTGTTGTGGCTGTATGAGGGATTCCGGCCGGCGCATTCGAAAGAGCGGCTGCTGCCGACGGGCACGATAGAGATCGTCTTTGACATGCGGGAGGATCGAATCCTGACGTATGGGCGGCGCGAGAAGATGCAGCCGTTTTATCTGTCGGGGTCGGTGGTTTGCGGGGCGCACTCGGAATTTTTTGTCATTGATACGAGTTCGCAAGATGCGGTTCTGGGTGTGCACTTCCGGCCGGGGGGCGCGTTTCCGTTCCTCAAACTGCCTGCCGGTGAGCTGCACAATGAGCATGTCGATTTAGGGGCACTTTGGGGCTGGCAGGAGGTCCGAGACTTGCGGGAGAAACTGCTGAGAGCTGCGAAGCCAGAGCAAAAACTGCGCGTGCTGGAGCGCGCGCTGCTGGGCAAATTGCGGGAGGGATTCGAACGGCATCCGGCGGTGGCATACGCGCTCGGTGAATTTGACGCTGCGCCCGGGGCACGAACCATGGCGGAAGTTACCGGCAAGACGGGCTTCAGCGCGAGACGGTTTATTGATCTGTTTGAGAAGGAAGTGGGGCTGACGCCGAAGCTTTTCTGCCGGGTGCAGCGTTTCCAGAAAGTGCTGCACATCATTCAAAGCGGATGCGCGATCGATTGGGCGGAGATCGCGCTCACGTGCGGGTACTACGACCAGGCGCATTTCATACACGATTTCCGAGCGTTTTCCGGGATCAATCCGTCGACTTATCTGGCAGCGCATACACCGCACCTGAATCACGTTCCGATTCTGGAATGAATCTAGCACGCTGCGGCGGAGCCGGACTATTGTTGGTTGATAGCTGCGATTTTTTTGTGAACAAATGGGAGGATGTTCAGGTGCTTCACACCGGGCCGCCACTTCAAATTTTTACAATACGATGCCCTGCCCCTTTGTCAGAATCTCTCGCGAAGCACCAGATAGCACTCGATGGAAATGACGCGAGGTAAACATGAGCAGCCAAACGAATTACATTCCTGAAGGTTTTCATTCGCTTACGCCGTACCTGGTGGGCAAGGGAACGGCGCGATTACTGAAGTTCCTGAAGCAGGCGTTCGGGGCGGAGGAGACGTTTCGAATGAGCCGGGAGGACGGCACGATCGGGCACGCTTCGGCGCGGATTGGGGACTCGATGCTGGAAATGGCGGACCCGGCGGAAGAATGGAAGGCCATGCTCGCGGGACTACATTTATATGTCCCCAATGCGGATGAGGTGTACAAGCGCGCCGTAGAGGCGGGCGCGCAATCGTTGTACGAACCGAGCGACATGGAATATGGGGACCGCGAAGGGGGCGTGCAGGATCCATCAGGCAATCATTGGTATATCGCGACCCATAAAGGGGGCAAACATTTCGTACCGGAGGGTTTGCGCAGCGTGACGGCAGGGATGAGCGTGAAAGATGCGGCGAAGTTTTTAGAATTTCTAGCTAAAGCTTTTGACGCAGAAGTTGTACAGAAGAATGAGGCGGCGAACGGCGTCGTGCGACACGCCAAGGTGCGGATCGGCAACGCAATGCTGGAATGCAGCGAGGCGCACGGGAAGTGGGGACCGCGTAGCGTGACGATGCACCTGTACGTACCGGACGTGGATGGGGCGTATGCGCGCGCGATGCAGGCCGGCGCCAGCTCGCTGTCGGAGCCCAAGGACCAGTTCTACGGGGAGCGCAACGGCGGGGTGATGGATGCGTGGGGAAACCAGTGGTATGTGGCGACGCACAAAGAGGCCGTTTCCAAGGAAGAAGTTGAACGCCGGGCGAAGAGATCGGCGGGCTGACGGTTCGAATGATTTTGTGGCAAGCTACCGGAGTGCAGTTGCGGAGTCACTGACGTTCATCCATGAGCCCTCCGGCCGGCCATAGCAGTGCCCTCTCCAATCCCACGTGCAAGGTCAAAAAAGCCTTTCTTGCGGCGGCGACATCGCTGTCTCTGATTTTTATTGTGGCACTGGGAGCGCGGCTGGGATTTGGCTGGACGCAGGAACGCAAAATTCCGAAGGATATGCTGGCGCTGGCGTCGTTCGCGCAGGAGACCGGGAGTATCGCGTCGGCGCTGGCACAAGGAAAGGGATTCAGCTCGCCGTTTGGAAGGGAGACGGGGCCGACGGCTTGGCTGACGCCGGTGTATCCGCTGCTGGTAGCGGGAGTGTTTCGGGTGTTTGGGATCCTAACGCGCGGGTCGTTCTTCGCGGTATTTTTTCTCAATGCGCTATTTTCGTCGGCGGTGTGCATCGCGATGTTTCATGCGGGGAAGCGGATCGGCGGAATTGGAGTGGCGAGCGGCGCGGCGTGGCTGTGGGCGCTGTTTCCCAATGCCGTGATGGTGCCGTTCGAATGGGTGTGGGACACCAGCCTGACGACGCTGCTGGGAGCGACGATTTTTTGGGCGACGCTGAAGCTGGCGGAATCGCAACGGGTGCGAGACTGGTGCGGCTACGGGCTGCTGTGGGGATTTACGTTGATGACCAACCCGGCGCTGGGGTCGCTACTGCCCTTCTTGCTAGGGTGGGCGGCGTACCGGGCGCGGCGGGAAATGAAGATGCGGGGCATGCGGCAGGTGCTGGCCGCGGCGGGGATCGCGTTTTTGTGCTGCGTGCCATGGACGGTGAGGAATTACGTGCAGTTTCACCGGCTGGTTCCGCTGCGTTCGAATTTTCCGCTGGAGCTATACATCGGGAACAACAATAACTATGCGACGAGGCAGTTTGTGTGGCCGCCGAAGATCACGAAGGAAATGGAACTGCTCCGCTACTTCAAGCTGGGCGAGGCGGGGTTCATGGATGAGGAGAAACGGAAGGCGATGGAATTCATCCGCGCGCATCCGGGAATCTTCCTGGAGCTGACGTGGGACCGGATTGTGACCTTCTGGACAGGACTGCCGGCGCCAGTGGAGTCCTTTATTCACGCCGAGACGCAACTGGTGCGCGTGCTGCTGGTGTGCAATGCATTGGCGGGCTTGGGAGGCTTGGTAGGAATCGTGGTGCTAACACTAAGACGCAGCCCATACACATTTCCAGCCGCAGCTTATCCGGTTGTTTTTCCGTGGCTGTATTACATCACGCATCCAAATCTGCGATACCGGCACCCCATCGATCCGGTAGTGTTACTGCTGGCGGCGCTGGCGATCGGCAGTTTGTTGGGATTCCGGCCGGCAACCGCAGAGTCATCCAGCGGGCTGGAGGAAAGATAGACAGGGCCAGAAATGGCTGCTACATTTTCCTACTGATGGCATCTCAGGCCGCGAAAGAGCAAGAGCAGTTCGTTGCGGCACGAGGTCAAGCGCAATGGGTTCTAGAACCTTCCCCCGTTTTCCAAACCGAAAAGAATAGAAAAGGAGAATAGAAAAATGAGAACGAAATCCCTGGCAGGGGTGTTGATAGCTTTGCTTTTGATGGCGGGGGCAGCGGCTACGCATGCGCAGGAACTGACGCAGGCCGACAAGGACCATGCGATGCAGTACCTGGAATCGACGAAGAAAAATGTGCTGGAGGCGACAAAAGGACTGTCGGAGGCGCAGTGGAACTACAAGCCGGCGCCGGACCGCTGGTCGGTGGCGCAAGTGATGGAGCACATCGCGGCGGCAGAAGATTTTATACTGAGCCTGACTAAGGATAAGGTGATGTTGGCGCCGGCAGGGGAGCCGGGACGCGACGTGCAAAAAGTGGACGCCGCGGTGCTGCTGATGGTCCCGGACCGCACGAACAAGGCGCAGGCACCGGAGCCGCTGGTGCCGACAAACCGATTCTCGTCGCCGGAAGGATCGATTAAACACTTCGAGGCGAGCCGGGCGACGACGGAAGAGTTCCTGAAAACGACACCGGGACTGCGCGAGCACGTGATGGAAAGCCCGCTAGGGAAGCTGGATGGATATGAATTCATCCTGCTGATCGCGGCGCACAGCGAGCGGCACACCAAGCAGATCAACGAAGTGAAAGCGGATCCAAACTTCCCGAAGAAATAATTAAGATAAAAACCTAACACAGTGCTCTGAGAGACCGGACACAGAGTTCTCAGAGACAAAAAAGGCCACAGACCCAGCGGGTTATGCTACGGGTCAACCGAACAAGAACAGATGCGCCGCGTGAGGGCAGGCTGAGAGTGCCCGCGCGGCGCTTTCTTGTTATTGGCGAACTTCAGCTACGGCTGGAGTGTCGGTGTTGCTGGCGCTAACGCCCGGCACGGTAATAGTATTGTCCATGCGGACGAGGATTCCCGTTTGCGCAGGGAGTTCCACTTCCTTACCCTTGCGAATCATGATGTAGGCGGCGCTTCCGGCGAGGCCAAAGCCGAAGCCCTGGACAACTTTGCCGAAGATGGCGCCAACGATGGAGCCTGCGCCAGTGCCGATGGTGGCGCCGATGATGTCACCCTTGAAGTCATGCTTTTCCTGCACAACCTGACCTTCGGCGATCTTGACGTCGCTCCGTTGTTTGCCGTTTGACTGACCACGAGGCGGCTCGAAAGCGATGATGCTCATTTGGATAGGGATGAGACGACTGTCGACTTCCATGGAGTGAAAAGTGATGTTGATGTAGGCTTGGCCGCGGAATACGGAGAAGCGGCGGGCTTTCTCGACGGTGCCGACGACGCCGTTGATGCGTGTGCCTGCGGGAATCAACATCTGGGTGCCGAGCATGACGGGATCGGCGACGGTGGCTATGAAGGGATCACCATCTTTCGCGAGGCCGGTGTTGATGCTGTTCAGAAGGGTGAGGTGGATCTGGGTCCCTTGCAAGACCTGGCGCGGATCGGCTTTGGTTACAGGCGCGGTGGTAGCGGACAGAAGTGCAAATGCCAATACGAACGACAAGACTGATTTCATTGAATTCCTCCTGCGTGCACGTGCGTGCAAGCTTGGCCCCGTATCGTGGGGTGACACCGAGGCGATGCCTGGGTGCTGACCGCTGGCGCAGCGGACCTGCGTTCGACGCGGGCGAACGCGAGGTGGACGAGGAGGAAGTCCGTCCGAGCGCAGGTTACCTGAATTCCGGAAGATGCATGGAAGGTGTTTGGAATTGTGTCCATTCGGTAAACGTGGTGGGCCGAGTGGGCTACTGGACGAGTGCGAGTTAGTTCCTATGGTCTTGCCCTTAATGGGTCTCGGGAGTATGGTTTGCGGAGTTTGTTCCAACGGAGGAGAGCGACATGGGAGAAAGCAAGTTGATCAAAGCGTGTCTCGTGATGGCAGCGGGGGCGGTGTGTGCGGTAGCCATTTACGGTCAGGACAAGAAAGAGACTACTGAAGCGCATAAAATCGTGCATTACGGCGATTTGAAGTGGACGGCAATCATCAAAGGGTGCGAACTGGCTCCGGTGGACGGTGATCCCAATGCGGAAGGGGCCCCGTTTGTCCTGCGCCTCCGGTGCGCCGACGGAAGCAAGATTCCCGCTCATTGGCATCCGACGGACGAAAACGTGACGGTGCTGAAAGGGACCTTCCTTGTCGGGATGGGAGAGACGTTTGACGAGAGCAAGCTACAGCCGATGAATGTGGGAAACTTTATTGCCATGCCGAAAGATATGAAGCACTTCGGGCTGTGCAAAGGCGAGACGATTGTACAGGTTCACGGTGTGGGGCCGTTCAAAGTGAACTGGGTGAATCCGTCCGAAGTGCAGCCGCCGGATGCTCCGGCCGCGGCAGCAAAACCAAAATCCTGACGAGCGAGATCAATCGCTCTCACAGATTTCAAATTCCAACTCACACCTAGCGCACGCGAGGCTCGAGTGTCAGCGATTGCGCGTTCTGGCTGCGCTCGAGTCGCTATGCTAGACTTTTGCGTGCAGCCGCGAAAATGTGCGGGGCTGCCGGAGAGTGGAACTTCGGGCTCTGTGCAACGAGGTCCCGCGAACCCCGCCAGGCCCGGAAGGGAGCAACGGTACCGGGATCGCCTCGGGTGCCGCAGATCACCCGAAGTTCCTCTCACTGAAGAGTGCTTACAGTGTTCAGATATCAGTTTTCAGTGGGAAAAACGCTAACTTGTTGATGATTTCTCCTCTGTGCTGCGGATCAGACTTGTTGATGGCGGTCGATTAGCGATTGTCAGTGAGAGAAATACGAAGAGATGCACCGAGTTTTTGCTTTACTGAAGGCGGAAAGCTGAGTACTGAATACCTTCGCATGAGCTATCAAGTCATAGCGCGCAAGTGGCGGCCGCAGACGTTCAAGGATCTTGTCGGCCAGCAGCACGTGACGGAAACGCTGGCGAACGCAATCAAGAACGACCGCGTGGCGCATGCGTATATTTTTTCCGGCGCGCGGGGCGTGGGAAAAACGACGGCGGCGCGAATCCTGGCCAAGGCCATGAATTGCGTGAACGGGCCAACGGCGGAGCCTTGCGGAGTGTGCGATTCGTGCAAAGAGATTACGGCCGGGAATTCGCTGGACGTGATTGAGATCGACGCGGCCTCGAACCGCGGGATCGACCAGATTCGCGAGCTGCGAGAAATGGTGCGGTATGCGCCGGCAGCTTCGAGAAGAAAAGTTGTAATCCTGGATGAAGCGCACATGCTGACGGGCGAGGCGTCGAACGCGCTGTTGAAGACGCTGGAGGAGCCGCCGGACCGCGTGATTTTCGTGATGGCGACAACGCAGCCGGAGGATCTAGCGGATACGATCCGGTCGAGGTCGCAACACTTTCATTTCCGGGCGCTGACGTTTGCGGAAATTACGGGAAGGCTGGAAGAGATCGCGCGAAAAGAAAATCTGAAGATCGAACCTGGCGCGATGGCGGTGATTGCGCGGATGGCGGAGGGCAGTTTGCGCGACGCGCTGTCGCTGCTGGAGCAGGCGCGGGCGTATTGCGGCGACGCGATTCCAGACAAGGAAGTGCGCGAGCTGTTGGGCGTGGTGCCGGATGACGCGCTGGAAGAGCTGGTGGGCGCGATCGCGTCGGGATCGGCGGACCGGGCGCTGGGCCTGGTGCACACGTTTCAGAAAGAGGGACGCAACCTGCAACATTTTTGCCGGGAAGCGATCCGTCACATGCGGAATCTGCTGATTGCGCGGGTGTGCGGTGCGGATTCGGGCCTCATTGCGGCTACCCCAGACCAGCGACCGGCGCTGGCAAAAGCAGCGGAGCAATTCAGCGAAGAAGACCTGACGCGATTTTTCCAAATTTTATTGCAGACGGACGATGACCTGCGGCGGAAGCCCGATCCGCGCGTGCACCTGGAAATGGGATTGTTGCGGCTGATCAATGCGTCGCGGCTGGCGCCGCTGGAAGAGTTGCTGGCGGAATTGAAGAGCGGGGCACCAGGCGGCGTGACCAATTCGGGAATGGCGCGGGGCGCGACGCAGTCCGCTTCTGCTGTACCGGGCCAGGTGCGTCTTGGAAGTTCGCCGGCGGCGACAACTGGATTTGTACCACCGGGAAAAAGTTCTGTTCCAAATTTTGCGGCTGCGACGGCCACGGCACCTGCTCTTGCATCACCGATTCCTGCACCGATGGCGGCAAAGATCGAACGTGAAGAAGAAAAAACCGTTTCAGCGGCGAAGAGCAATGGCGCAGTAGCGGAAGTGAGTGGCATTAGCGTGGAGCAAGTGGTGGAAATCAAAACGGCGATCCAGGCACAGCAGAAATTTTTGGGAGAACTGGTCGAGCAGAGCAGCAGGTGGGAGCTCGAAGGAGCGGAATTGCGAATTTATTTCCCAGCGGAGAAACGGCCGTTCGCGGAAATGCTCGAAGGTAGAGATTCGCTGGAGAAGATCCGTAGCATATCGAGCAAGACTCTGGGCCGAGCAGTACGCGTCTGTGCTAAACTGGAAGGAGTTGCAGCGGTAGCCGCGCCTTCGTCGCGCGCGGCGAGCGTCACCCAGGAATTGAGCGCGCAATTTGAGCGCGATCCGATGGTGCGATCGATACTGCAACGCTTCGGAGGAAAAATTTCCGAAGTGAAACGGCGGCAAGAGGAATCCTGATGGAAGTCAGCGCTCTCCAACAGATGCTTTCGCGATTCCGGCAACTGCAGGAAGACCTGCAGAGGCAGGTGAATTCCGTGACGATCGAAGCGTCGTCCGGAGGCGGAATGGTCACCGTAAAGATGAACGGCCAGAAGCAGATTGTGGATGTGCGCATCGAGCCGGACGTTTTCGCGAGCAAAGACCAGGAGATGCTGCAGGACCTGGTCCGCGCGGCTGTGAATGAAGCGTCGCGGCGCGTGGATGAAGAACTGGCCAACCAGATGAAAAACCTCACCGGCGGTATTCCAGGGATCGCGGGGATGAAAATTCCCGGACTCTTTTAGCTGATGCGAAATTCCCCAGGTAGTTCCCACCCTCTTTTTCTACTTCACGAACTGGCCGTTGTGAACTTCGTATTCGACGCGGAAGGGCTTCTGCGCCTTGCAATCCTCCCAGTGTTGCTCGGCGATGAGGCGATTGGCTTGCGCGAGGCGCTCGGAGGGGAGTGGGTGTGAACGGAAATAACCATTTAAACTCTGAATGGCCAGCTCGGTAAGCTCCTGATCTGGGCTTTGCGCACGAATGACGTATTCTTCGTGCAGTTTTGCGAAGCGTTCGAAAGTGTCGACGGCGCCGTAGGGCGAATAGCCGGATTGAACTGCCAAATGCATTCCTTCACGGTCGGCTTCGAATTCCTCGTCTTTGTGGTAGCCGGCTTCCCAAAAATCGAGCGGGATCTGCAGCAGCTCTCCCAGGACGTCGAGATTGAGGTCTTTCAGTTTCGCTTCCAATTGCATGCGCTCGACACAGTGATAGTGATCGATGTGCTCGATCTCATGGGCCAGAACGTTGGCGAGCTCATCTTCAGTCATCATCAGGTCGAGCATGCCTTCTCCGATGTAGACCGGGCCACCGGGGAGCGAAAAGGCATTGATCATGTTGCGATCGGGGAGAACGGTGAAGGTATACGGCAGATGGCGATGCGCGTGGACGGCAACGGTACCTCCGATACGGGTGACGTACTTCTGGAGTCCCTCTTCTTCGGGCGTGAATTTGCGCGTTTCCGTTGCATAACGGGAGGCAAGTTCCCTGCCGATGGCGATTTCTCGTTCGTCGGAGAGACGCGTGAAGTGCATGGGAACGCGGGAGAGATCGCGCTGCGCGTCGGCGGCCATATTCAAGATGGCGTTAGCAGAAACAGGAGTGGACTTGGGGCGGCGCTGGCTCCAATAGAGCCCGGCCAGCGCAAAGCTCAGGATGAGAAAAAAAACGACGAATGCGGCGGAGCGCTTCATAGAAATTGCCGAATGGCGTCGCGGTACTTGCTATAAAGAAATGAAACGAGTACCAAGGCGGCGCCGACAATAATGAAGGTAACGTAGCGATCGCGCGGCTGAAGGCCCCAAACGTCGAGGGCCATGACTTTTCCGACGCAGAGCAGAAGAATCCCCAGGCCGGTTAGGCGGAAGCTCCGCTCTTTGACGACGAGCGCCAGCAGAAAAATCATCACGCCTTCAATGCCCCAAGACACAGTGACCATACCTGCGCGCATTTTCAAGGCGAGCATGCAGGTGAGAAGAATGATGGGAACAAAAAACTCAACTTGTTCGGGGCGGGAGGCAATCACGGCGAGCGGTCGGATCCAAGGATTCGCATTCTGAGAGACCTTGTAGCGCCCACGGAGACGGAACGCGAAGAACAGGCTTGCGAGCAAAATGGCAGCTGCCGAACTTAGAACGAAGTAGCGGCCCTGCCAGTCGCCTTCACCGAAATAGCCGGCGCCGAATAGATTGTGTGCCATACCGCGAGCGAGTACGAGGACCGTCAGGAGCAATCCCTGGTGCAGGAAGAGAGGACGATCTAGAAGCAATGCAGCGCCGAGCAGCGCGAAAACGACGGCAGCCCAAGAGGTGACGACCCATTCGATCGGAAACTGGAAATAGAAAAGCGCCACGATGGTGGCTGTGCCCAGGTACGCGAGAAGCGCGTCAAAGTGCAGGCGTCGGTCGCGGCCGGTAGCTTCTTCCCTCTGTGGCAATTGTGCGTAGACGAAGAAGAAAATCAGGACAAGCGGGAGGATGGTGTAGATCCGCGGACCCCAGAACTCGCCGGGCTCGCCCGCAGTAAGGTTGGCGAAGAAAATCCGAGTGAATGCAGCGACGAGGGCAACGTAAGCCTGATAGCGGAATTGCGTGATCTTGCGCAACAGGCCGTACTCGAAGAGCACCAGGCCAAACGCGCCCCAGGCCACGGCGATGCTGGTTGGCTGCGATTGCAACTCATACCAGAGCAGCAGGCCGCCGATGGCTGAGGCGGCCCAGGAGTAGACGTGATGGATGTCGCGTCGGCGCCATTCGTCGGGCATGCGGATGAGGCGCGAGAGCGCGTAGAAAATTACGGCGACGATGGCCAGTGACAGGAGGCGTACGCTAACGCCGTGCCAGGTGGTGGTGACGTAGAGATTCACGCTGATGCTACGGAGTAGCGTCAGGCCGGCGAGCACGTGCGATTGCCAGGGCAATTCTTCAAGCTCGAAACGCCGGTCGACGATGGCCAGGACGAGCGCAAACGTGGCCCAGAGCGGGGCTAGCCAGCCGTTGGGAGCTTCGTACCAGGCGAGGAGGCCAAGAAGACCAGTGGCCGCGAATGAATGGAGGAATGCGACGGCCCGGGTGTACCGTTCGTCCGGGGCGGCTTTGCGCGAGAGGAAGTACAAGCCAGCAGCGACGAGAGAAATGGTGAAGATGCGCAGAGACATGGGGCCCAAGAATTTTTGCTCCAGATTGTAGTTATAGAAAAAGGCGCGGACGAGCGCGCAGAGACCGGCTGCGTTTGCTTGCCATGCGAGCTGCTGGTAACGAACCCATCGCGTGGAGAGCGCGAGAACGACGGCGAAAATGATCCAGCCGACGGCAATCCAGGGTGAGCGGAGCGCTTCCTGAAGAACCCAGACCATCATAGCGGTGCCAACCCAAGTGTAAGCTGCGCGCGCAAGCGCGAGATGGCGTTCGTCGGTGATGCCAAGCCTCTTGGCGAGCCAATAACCGCCGACTACGACGGGGAACGCGCTGAAAGCACGAACAGGAATCGTGTGCCAGGTGTGGATTCCCCCTTGATCCGCCGTAAGCGCGGTAAACACGGCGAGACCGGTAAGCAGATGCGAGTGCCAGGCAAGGGCGTGATAGCGCAAGGCGCGCGCGGCTTCGGACAGAAGAACCGCGAAAGTGATGAACGCGAGAGGCTGCCAAAGCTCGGGCGCTTCGAACCAGATGAGAAGAGCGAAGAAAGCGCTGCCCGCCGCTGCAAGAAGAGCGCGAATGGCGCGCTGCGCGGGATCATCGCGCAGCGCGGCCAACTTGGCAGCAAGATAGAACGCAGCGCCGAGAATAGGAAGAGTGAGCACTCGCATTTGCACGCGAACCTGTGGCGGAGATTCGAGATGCAGATTGTAGACGGCGGCGCGATAGAGTGTCAGTGCTCCCATGAGAGCGTACTGGCCTTGCAAGTGAGGTGAATCTACCGCTCGGCAAAGAGCCGCGAGAGTGAGCATGATGGCGGCGAAAGCAAGCGCAGTCCAATCGTAAGAGAAGAGGGCCCAGGCAGCGGATGCGGCGGCAAACGCACCGAGATAGGAGTGGATGGTTAGCAGGGGACGATCCGTTGAGCCTTCAAATAATTCCTTCCACCACGAGCCGATGCCGAAGACATTGATATAGAAGGCGATGGCGCACAGAGCGAAGAGCACTCCTGCGGCCAACGAGAGAGTTTCGCTAGAGGCACGCAGCGTGATGAGCTGGCGGAAGTCAACGCCGACGAGATGCAAGCCAACAAGAAGTCCGGTAAGAAGACCGAGACGGCGGAAAACGACTTCTTTCACGATGACTCCAGCGGCCAGAAAAACTTCCGCGGCGACAAGCCAGAGAATGGCTACGTTGTTTCCGGAATAGTGGAAGGGAACGGCCGCGAGCATTAACGTCGCGCCAACCACGCTCAGGACGACAAAAGCCTGGCGGCGTCGTTTAGTGATTGGCAATTGGGCCAGGCTGAATTCGAGCGCTCCAACGAAGAAGAGCGCGAGATAGGCAAGCTCCGGCTGGACGGATTGGAACTTCATGACCCCAAGGAGCAAGAGGACATTCAGGAGAGCAGCGAGAGTGGAGATGTGTTCTTCGAAGTCGGTTTTCACGTTGCGGAAAACGTAGGAGAGACGAAAAGTTATCCAGTAGAAGAAAAGCAACGCCAAGCTGGCATGATATTCCTGGAAGTGGCGGCCGTGAGCGCCTTCGATGCCGAGGATGCGATAAAGCCAATAGAGGTGATTCAGGTAGCTGGAGAGAATGCCGAAGACTTCAAGTTCGAACCAACCCATTTTCAGGACGATGGAAACGAGACCGATGGCAAGCACTACGCCGGAGGACAGACCGTAGACAGTGTCTTGACTCAAAGCTACGGTGGTGTAGCCGAGCAGAAATGCCAGGCCGGTTACGAGCTGTGAGTGATATCGTAGAGTGTGCGCGGCCATCGCGGCGGCCACGCCTAGCATCAGGATGCAATCGAGAGTCAGCGAGTCAAGGACGTGCATCGCGGCGACGTGGTGAATGGCGTAGGTGCTAAAAAAGAAAAGCGCCCAGCCGCCGCCGATGCCCGTGCGGCCTAGGAGGCGATAGCGTTCGTTTCTCTCCAGATAGATGCCGCCTACGAGAAGAAAGGAGGAGGCGAGATAAGAGATGCCCACTTTGCCAAGCGGGCCGAGAGCGCCGAGCTCGTAGATCCCAAAGAGAGCGACACCCACAACGAGGATGCTAATGCCGAGTTTATTGAGCCAGTTTGTGCCGAGAGTTTCTTCGATGGCGGAGACGGTTTTCATGCGCTGCTGAAAGGTTGGCTTGGGCGCAGGCACGCGATACGGAGAGATCGGCGGTGGCACGGAGACGCGCGCAGCCGCGGCTGGAGGAATCTGTGCCGCTATGCGCGACGCGGGCACGGGAATTGATGGAGCTGGCGGCTGATGCGAAGGAACGGATGACGGGATGGTTTGTGGCGGAGCGACAGGCGCAGCCGGTTTTATTTCGACGGGTGTTTTCGCGGCGGCAGGCAGGATAGGCTTCGGTTCAACAGGCGCGGGTGGCACGGGTAGTTTCTGAGCGGGCGCGGTTGGGGGAGCGATTGGCATAGGGGTTGGAGCAATAGGAATAGGAACCTGCGGTTTTTGCGGCTGCTGCCGTTCGGGCTGTTTATCGAGAACTGGAATCGACACCGGGGCTGGCAGCTTGACTGACGCGGGCACATCGACGTACGGGGCCGGAACCGGAGTTTCTTTCGCCAGGGCTGCGGGCGTGGTCGGGCGCTGCGCAGGTTCACTAACAACTGGCGCGGCCGGATGAACTGCCGCGGCGAGTTGGCGCTTGAGGTCGGCAACCTCGCGCTGGAAGGAGGTGTGGTGCCTGGAATTCTCCTCCTTGAGTTGATCCAAGTCCGAGCGAAGTTTGTTGTGCTTCACTAGTAGAAACAGAGTGAGAAAAGGGGTGACGAGAAGTAAGAGCCCGAACAAGACAAGCAGCAGCTCAGCCATGGGCATCGGGCATCCTTGGTCGTGCGACTCGTTGCTGTGATGTTAGAACGAGGGAAGTGAGGAATCTTGCACTTTGTTTCGTGAATGAACATTCCAGTCACTAGCACTTGGTTAAGTCTTGTTGAATGAGAAAGATGGGAACAGGCCGGTAAAAGAATTCTGCCATGGCCCGTGCATTGTGCTGATCTACTCCCCCGAAGAATGGAAATGTGTGATACACTGTTTTTGCGCTTATTACCTCGGTTGTGTTGTGCGGTCCCTCTGGTGCAGTGCTTGATCTGAGAATCCCCGCCTCCAGTTTCCTCCGTACGTTGTACGCGTAATCTAAAACAAGACTGGCAAAGCAAGCCGCCGGCCGCCCGAGAATTCGTGTGCGCACCGCGACGGCTTCTGCCAGCAAGAAAGCAATATTGAATGTCGAATGTTTATGAAGTTAAAGCAAAGCGCTCCTCGGAGCCTCTGACTGAACGCGCCGCGGCGCCTGTCGTGGAGCGCGCTAGTGCACCTCTCCAAGAACGCGCGGTCGCACCTCTTTTGGAACGCGTTAGCGCGCGATTCGCAGAGATGCAGATTTCCGCGTATGTGAAAGAGAGATTGACGGGATCACGGTTTAACGCGCCGACTCCGGTGCAGGCGGCGGCAATTCCGCAGGCGCTGGAAGGCAAAGATGTAATCGCCACGGCGCAGACAGGAACCGGCAAAACGCTCGCCTTCCTGATTCCGGTAATCGAGAAGCTGCTTGCAGATAAAACGCCGGGCATTACGGCGCTGGTGCTGGTTCCCACGCGCGAACTGGCGATGCAGGTGGTGGAGCAATTTAACGCGCTGCGCGGGAAGCAATTGCTTCCGGCGGCGCTCGTCGTTGGTGGATTGTCCGAAGGAGCGCAGCTCCAGGCGATTCGCAAAGGAGCGCGGCTGGTTGTGGCGACTCCTGGAAGACTCGAAGATTATCTTGACCGCAGGCTTTTCCATTTCAACGCGCTACGCATCCTCATCCTCGATGAAGCGGACCGCATGCTGGACATGGGATTCCTTCCGGCGATTCGGCGCATTGTGTCGATCCTGCCGAAGGAACGCCAGACGATGTGCTTTTCCGCGACGATGGAAGGCGATATGGCGCGCGTTGTGAAGGACTATCTGCGAAACCCCGTGCGGCTTACGTTTGGCTCGACGTCGAAGCCATCGGAGAACGTACGCGTGCAGGCGTTTGAAGTGGCCATGGACCGCAAGCAGGAGATGCTGCAACGTCTGTTGACCAAGGAAACGGGCAAGTGCCTGGTATTTGCCCGGACCAAGCGCGGGGCAGAACGCATTGCGGAGAGCTTGAACCGCAAAGGATTCTCCACGGCGATGATTCATGGCGACCGCTCGCAATCGCAGCGGACTTCGGCGCTGACGGGATTCCAGCAGGGCCGATTTCGCGTGCTGGTGGCGACGGACCTGGCTTCGCGCGGGATTCACGTGCAGGACATCGCCCACGTCATCAACTACGATTTGCCCGAAGTGGCGGAGAACTTTATTCACCGCGTTGGACGGACTGGCCGTAATGGCGGTCACGGAGTAGCTTCGACGCTATTTGTGAAAGAGCAGCGGTCGGAACTGTTCCAACTGGAACGCACGCTAGGGATCAAGATGGAACGGTTGCGCGCGGACGACGGCGCGGCTTTGCCTGAACGACAGGAACGGAAGCCAGTGAACCTGCCGGCCGTGGAATCCGCTCCGAGGCCTGGAAGATTTGTTCTGCCCGGGGAGGTTTTCCAAGCTCCGATGGACAATTAGTCCGGAATCGAATCGGTTGATCGCCCGGTAAAACATAAACAGAAAAGAGCAGGGCCGCGAAGAAAATCTTCGCGGCCCTGCTTTCATTTAGGAATTCAGAACGTCGCCGAGCCGCGAGTAGCCGTCATTAGAAAGTGAAGCGCGCAGCAAATTGAAAGGCGCGGGGCCCGCCCGAACCGAAGAACCCTCCGGCCACGCTCTGCGCCTGGTAGAACTGAGGCCCGATTGTAATATCGCGGCCAGAGAAGCTGTTCAGGTTTGAACCGCGGACGTTCGTCGAATTGAAAATGTTGAAGGCTTCGCCGATTAAGGATAGGCCCCAGCGCTCGCCGAGACGAATGTTTTTGGTCAGGCGAAAATCGAGGGCACTGAAAGGGCTAAAGAAGTTGATGCCACCGGGCACCAGAGGAAGTTGCGGGCCAGCATGGCAGGGCGCCGGCGCGGGACAAGCCGGCAAATTATTCCAGGAAGTGATGACGGCATTGAGTTGATCGCTGTTCTTGATCCCGCGGCCGATATCGTTGCGCGAGAGGATGGGTAGCCGCGAGGAAGTCGTTTGATTGGGATTGAAAGCCACGGGAAGCGCGGAAATGAACGTATCAGCGGGCACGCCAGAGCCAAACGTGTAAATGGGAGACAACGAAAAGCTCCAGGGCATTTGCAAATTACCGTAGAGCGTCAGGCGATGCCGTTCGTCGGTAGAGGCGTAACCTTTTTCCTTGGCAAGCCCGCTGGTTCCTTCAACGAGATTCACCTGTTCATCTATGTTGTTGTTGGTGAGCTGATCGTCGTCGGAATAGTCGAGCGTTTTCGAAAAGGTGTAGCTGATGTTGTAGAGATAGGTGAATTTGCCGAGCTTGGTCGGCCTGTGCTGGAGGCTGACAATCAGACCGTCATACCAGGATTTCGCAAAAGAGCCGATTTCGGTGACGTTGTCGGAGATGCCCGTCAGGGGATCAGTGGCGGTGCAGGGAATGTTATTTCCCGGGCACGAAATATCGGGAGAGGTGGAGTTCGTGGTGCGCAGCGCCTGGCCAATTAATTGGCGATTGCCGAAGACATGCAGGCCGTCCGCGGAAAGCAGCCAGCTGCTGCCAAATTGTTGCTGAATGCCGAGCGAGAACTGCTGAAACGTCGGATGGTGCGAAAAAGGGCTGAGCACGATGATGCCGACGCCACCATTTTGACTGGGCCCGCTGAACGGATTAGCCAGAGTGGGACTTCCCGGTGCAAAGTGAACGCCCGGGATTGGGGCAAAGCAGAAATCAAGACTTGGCGGAGCGGGATTACCCGGGAAGGTGCAGGTCGATCCGGCAAATTGCGTGACCGTCAGAGCCCGATCGTTCTGCACCAGCTCTTCGCTGGGAGCTTCGAGAATAATACGGTCGTAATAGATGCCATAGCCGCCGCGGATGACGCTCTTGCCTTTATTAAAGGGATCGTACGCAAAGCCGATGCGAGGGCCGAAATCCTTCCAATCGTTGCTGTGGTGGAGGTCAATGACATTGGCCATCCAGACGCACTGCTGTGTGGGAACGGTTGTGAGGTTGGGGCAAGGACCGTGGGCGCTATCGTTGCCGAGCAGATCGCTGTCAAATTCCCAACGCAGACCCAGGTTAAACGTCAAGTTGGGGCGAATGCGCCAGTCGTCCTGAACGAATCCCGCGACGTAGTTATTGTGGACATGTGGAATGGGTACGGGGCTTACCGGCGCACTGCTCTTGATGGCTACCGCAATGGGAATATCCAGGTCGTTCACAACACCATCGCCATTGAGGTCGTGGAACCCAAAGTTCGTGGTCAGAATGACCGAGCCGGTACCGAAAACGTTGATAATGCCGTGCGCGTCGTAATGCTGAAGTTCGGCGCCGAGGCGCAGAGAATGTTTTCCGAGGGTCCATGAAAAAGCGTCGCCGAACTGGTAGCGATTCAAATAGGTCGCTTGGGGCAGATTGAAATTCGCGCCGTCGGCCACGCCGGGAAAGAGCAGCTCGTTGGTGGACGCCAGACCTGCTGGGTTTGTGGTCGGAGAGTTCGGTGAGAATGCGGGAAGATTGTTGAAGAAATTATCGTAGTGAAAGGAGGCGTTGTTCACCTGCGAACTCGAAATCGTAGTGGTCAGACCCGCAGCAATAGAGTTGAAACGATTGAGGCCGTCCTGCCTCTCGGCGGCAGTGAAGCTTGGTGAAGGCTGCGCCAAGGAAGCTCCCGAAACGTCCGTGGAGCGGTTGAATGAGTAGCGAATCATCAGCATATTCTTGGCGTCGATTTGGTAATCGACGCGGGTGGAAAAAAGAAAATCCCGGAGGGGTGCAGGCGCGGAAGTATTGATAACAGCGTCGGTGGTGAAATCGCGCGTGCCGGTCTGAATGGGAGCATTCTGATCGCGATATTCCGCGGACGCGAACCACCAGGCCTGGTCTTTGCGAAGCGAGCCGCCCACGGAACCGCCGAACTGTTCACGATTGAAAGGCGGCGGCGGTAGGCTGCGATTGAACGTGGCAGGAAGCCCCTGGAGGTGACCGTTGCGTTCGAACAGGAAAGCCGAGCCGTGATATTCGTTCGAACCAGACTTGGTGACGATGTTGATGATGCTGTTGCCAGAACGGCCCACTTCCGAGGTAAACCGGCTGGTGGCGATCTGAAATTCCTTTACGGAATCCTCCGGAAAATTCATCAGAGTGCCACCGACGACCTCGTCATTGTTGTCGCCGCCGTCCACGGTGATATTGCCGCCGCGGCCGAATCCGCCGGCGGAACTGACTTCGAGGGTGTTCGTCTTGGTGGGATCAAACGTTGGTGCGGGGCGATTGCCGGGAACAAGATAAGCGAGCTCGAGAAAGTTTCTGCCGTTCAGAGGGATGTTCTCAATGGTAGTGGAAGTGATTTGGCCTTGAATCATGGATTGCGTCAGCTCGATATCGGTGACGCCGCCGTTGACGTTGACAGTTGTGCCGAGTCCGGCAACCTGGAGCTTGGCATCGAGCGTAGTCGTGCGGCCGGCCTGCACTACGGCGTTAGTGAACTCCGCGGGGGCAAAACCAGGAGCCTGAATTTTCAAGTCGTAGTCACCGGCGGGAAGATTCGGGAAAACGTAGACGCCGTCGTCGTTCGTGGAAGTCTCGCGGGTGATGCCCTGAGTCTTGCTAGTTGCGACGACTAAGGCGTTGGGGACGAAGGCATCGCGCGGGTCCGTGACAATGCCGTTGATTGTGCCGGTCGGTACTTGCGCCGGGACAGCAGTGGTGATTAACGCGATGAGCAACGCCACCTTCACAACTCTGCAACTCAGCCGCTTCACCATTCACACTCTCCGTTTTCATCCATAGAATTCCGCGGGCAGCCGATGTCCTTTCAGTTCCCTGAAGGGCACGCCTGGCAAAAAAAACTGCAAATTCAAGAAAAAATTACTTTTGCGATGCGACTTGCGCTTCGATCTTGTCGATGACAATAGCGGTAGAACCACCGCGCTTGTAGAGCGTGCCGGTTGCATTGACCTTCTGCCCGGCGAAGGGAAGAAGTTTGGGGTTCTGCCCGCTGGAGGGCGTCGTGCCAGCGATTGGCCAGTAGACCGTGCCGTCTTCGGCCAGAATCACGAGTTGTGACCCGGCGTTCGCACACGAGATAGCGCATTCTCTGCTAATAGGCTTGTCGAGACTCTTCGTGAAGGCACACGCAGAATCGAGCACATAGCCCTTGACGGTCACGGGGGCGGAGAAAGCACCTCCGGCCAAGAGCGCTGCAAGCAATGCCAATAGAAGAAACGATTTCGCACCCAGACTGAAAGTTCTCACCGAACACCTCCCCTTATCAAGCGCAGTGGACTGCTCATGACGTTTCGAGGACACGTAAGAGCGCCATCGAATTTCAGGGGACTTTAGTTGCTGCTAGAGTGAGGGGCAATACTAGAAAAGTACTAGAGATTCAGAGATTGAGAATCATGGCTGCGCGCGAGGAGTTGGAGTAGGCACGCATGGCCGGAGTCATGGCAAGATACGGGAATGTTGATTCGGCCTGCGGCGGAAAATGATCGCGATGCGATCTGGCGAATCATGGAACCGATCGTCCTCGCGGGCGAGACTTATACACTTCCATGCGACATGGGGCAGAAAAATGCGCTCGCGTACTGGCTATCGGCGCAACATGAGGTCTTCGTGGTGGAAGAGAACGATGAAATTATCGGAACGTATTTCCTGCAGGCGAATCAGCAGGGTGGCGGAGCGCACGTCGCAAATTGCGGCTACATGACGTCTGTTTCCGCGACAGGACGCGGCGTCGCGCGAGCGATGTGCGCGCATTCTCTGGACCGCGCACGCACACGCGGATTTCGAGCGATGCAATTCAATTTTGTGGTGAGCACGAACGAGCGCGCCGTGCGATTGTGGCAAAGCTTCGAATTTGAGATTGTGGGCCGACTGCCGAAGGCGTTTCTGCATCCAACGCTGGGCTCTGTCGACGCCTACGTCATGTATCGCGGACTTTGACGATCGCGCAGGTTGAAATCCTAACCCGTTGAATGGGTCCGCCATTCGTGGCACTGTACGTGCCGATATGTCTTAGGGCCATGACAAATCCATCTCTAAAGCTGCTAGCGTGGACGTACAAGATTCTGGCTACTGTTATTTGCGTTGGTTTCCCAGTGATTCTTCATCCTCGTTGGGGAATTAATCGGTTTGCTGATTTCGAGCTGATTGCCCTGGCAGTCTTGTCGTTGATTCCCAATCGTTGGGTTGTGTTCTCACGAACATCTTTTGCCACATTTTTGTTGCTCACCTTATTTCCGCTCAATATGTTCTTACATATTTCTGCCTACAGGCACCTCGATCTCGAATCGGTGACAGCCATGATCGTTGTCATCTTCTTTTTTGCGCCTTTGCCGGTATCGCTGGTGCTAAGCCGAATGCGCCTCCAGAGAGGAGATAGGTTCACGTATGCCTAACACTGCCCTGCAGGAAAATTTGTTTCAACCCACGCCGCTGCGCGATCACTAGCGCGTTTGCACAGAGACACGCCGCTATGCTACACATGCTGCATGCCTGATTTTGCCGGTCCTGTCGAACGACTCATCGATGAACTGAAACATCTCCCTGGAATTGGCCAGAAGACGGCGCAGAGGCTGGCGTTTTACCTGCTGCGAGCGGCGCCGGAAGATGCGCTGGCGCTGGCGGACGCAATTCGCGACGCCAAAGAAAAGATCCGCGCCTGTTCGGTCTGCCACAACATTACGGAATCGGATCCGTGCTTCTACTGTGTGGGGCCAACTCGCAGCAAGAAGACGATTTGCGTAGTGGAAGAAGCGCACAACATCATGGCCATCGAGAAGACGCGGACGTACAGCGGGATGTATCACGTGCTGGGCGGATCGCTCTCGCCACTCTCAGGACGCGGGCCGGAACAGCTTCATATCAAGACATTGATCGAGCGGCTGAAGGGCGGAGCGGTGGAAGAAATCATCGTGGCGACGAATCCTACGGCGGAGGGTGAAGCTACGGCAGTGTACCTATCAAAGCTCTTGAAGCCGCTTGGTGTCCGCGTTTCACGGATCGGAGTCGGGATTCCAGTGGGCGCGGACCTGGAATATGCTGACGAAGTGACGATGTTGAAAGCCATGGAAGGGCGACGAGATCTGTAATCTAGCGGGAACGAAACCATCGAACTCCATCCCACGCCTCGCTAAAGCTTGGTGATGCAATAGCTTCCGGAGAGTGAATTCCGAGGCCCTGCTAGTACGCCTAGGACGCTCTAGCCAATTTCGCCATTTGGGTATAGAGTCCGAATTCCACGGTGGTTGTTCCCCCGCCGATTGCATGGCAGCCGCCGCACGGCTGACAGGAGGTGCGCTAATGCCGAGTCTGGCGCACTACATGGCGCAATACGATCACGAGCACGAATCCGGCTGGAATAAGTTCCTGCATGGTGTAGGCATTCCAATGATTTTTGCAGGGTTGATCCTGTTCCTTTTCACGAAATGGATTTGGGGGACGGGATTTTTTGTGGGCGGATGGGTGCTCCTTTTTCTCGGCCACCGGATCGAAGGAAATCATCCGGCGTTTTTTCAGGGAGCAATCTATTTGCTAGTAGGGCCAATCTGGGTCGCAAAGGAAGCATGGATGTTCCTGACCGGAGCACACCGCAGGCCGACCTCGGAAGGTACCCCGTAGGGCACGGCGACGAAGAAGTGGCATCGCTGCCACGCGTTTGAGAAAAATCTAAGCACACTGAGGGACGGCGGCGGCTTGTATGAACGATTCAGGCGGCGATTCTGCCGATGAGAGAGCTGAGATGGTGTCCGAAGACATAGCCAGCGCGAGCACGGAGTTGAGGAAGCGCCGCAGCACCAGGATCGTGCAAGCGGTGCCACTCGTCACGACGGGAGTGGACGCGCTCGGGCGGCCGTTCGTGGAACGGACCTCTTCGCTGATCATTAACTGCCACGGATGCCGCTACCAGTCGAAGCATTACGTCTTGAAAAATATGTGGGTGACGGTGGAGATTCCACACCCCGAGGCTGGCCAACCGCCGAGAAGCGTGCGGGGCCGCGTGGCGTGGATTCAACGGCCGCGGACGGTGCGGCAACTCTTTCAAGTGGCGCTGGAATTGGAAATTCCCGGGAACGTCTGGGGCATCGCATTTCCACCGGAAGACTGGATCGCGTTTCCGGACATGGCGCAAGGTGGGACAAAGTCCGAAAGAGTGGAGGAGACACCCCATTCGGCATCGCCCGCGAATGAAATTACATTGCCTCTAGGCGAGCCAGAACTTCCCTCTTCGAGCGGACCGGACAACGTGCGGGTGTTCCCTTCTCCGGCGAGCACGACGGATGCGTCGTTGCAGTTGGCACGACAGGTTGCGCGCCTGGTGGCGGACGCCAAGCAGCAGATTCAGGCGGCCACGCGGGAAGCGGCTTCGCAAGCGGTGTCAGCCGAACGGCGGCTTTCCTTCGAACAGTGGGAACAGAAGTTTGCCGCGGGGCGCGCGGAAATCGCAAATGAGGTGTCCCACGCGCTCGCGCGGCTTCACGATGAAGTTGACGACCGATCGCGCGCAACACATGCCGCGGCAGCGGAGGCGCTGCGGAATGAATTGCCGCGTTGGCTGGCGCCGCAACTCGAACAGCTCACGCGAGAGCTGACGTCGCGACTTTCAAGAGAAGGCGCGGCGCAGCGCGGCGAACATATCGAGCAAGCCGAAAAAATGTCCGGAACACTGCGGACGCTGTGCCAGCAGGGCGAGGAAACTGCGGCACGGGTGAAGGCCCAGACTGAGTTGTCGGAAGCACAAATTTCCGCGCGGACGGACGCGGCGGCGCAATCCGTGGAAGAAACCGCGAAAAAGCTCGAAGAGGCGACAACAAAACAGCGCGAGTCATTGGAAGCTGCGGCAAACGCGGTCCGGCAACAATTCGAAGTGGCAACCCAAATGGCAAGCGAAGTGGCGAAGAAACTGGAAGAGACGACAGCCAAGCAGCGCGAGACTTTGGAGGCCACGGCCAGAGAGATTCAGCAACAGTTCGAATTGGCGGCGCGAACTTCTGGGGAAGCCGCGAAGCAACTGGAAGAGAGCGCGGCGAAACACCGCGAGGCGTTGAACTTTGCGGCAAACGATGTGCAGCAGCGGGCTGCGGAAGCGCTCGCGGCAGCGCAGTCTTCGTGGCGCGCGCAGCTTGCAGGTGAACTGGAAGCAGCACAAGCGCGGTGGCGCGCCGCAATGGACAGTACTCTCGCGGAGGCACAGGATCGCGCGGCGGGCGGGTTGAACGAGCATGCGCGCAGCTTGCTTTCACACTTGCAGGAAGAGATGGCCCGGCAAACCACGGCCATGCGAGAAGCAGCGGCTGGCACGGCGGCGGAATCGGAGAAAAAAATGGCCGCGCTGCGGGACACGCTTCAGGAACAATCGCAACGGCTGGAAGCAGCGCTGACGCGGGCTGGCCAATCCGCTGAACAGATGGAGAGTCATGCGTCCCAACTTGAAAATGCGAAGCAGCAGGCGCTGGCGGGATTTCATGCGCAGTTGGATGACGTGCTGAACATTCACCGTAACGAGCTGCACCGGCGCTCGGGATCGTTGATCGAGGAGATCAACGATCGAATTCGTGCGACGTTTGAAGAATCCACGCGGCAGGCGCTGGCCACATTCAACGGGCAAGTCGAAGAAATGGTGCAGCCGCACATCTCGCGGACGGAGGAAGCGATTCACCGGCTGGCGGGAGGGCGTTCGCTGTTGGATGCGGCGCTGACGCTGCAACAGGACCGCATCCGCAACTCGGCGGATGAAGCGTTTGCGGAATCACTGGGGCGCTTCCGGGAAAACCTGGGAGGCGTGGAGCAGATTCTGCAGGAGGCTTCGGAAACGGTCACCGGGCGCAACCTGACGGAACTGGAAGGAAAAATCAGCGATCTGAAGCACCAGGTGGTTGAGGAACTTTACAAGTCCGCGGAATGGTACGAGAAAAAAGCGCAGACGCAGATTCAGAACCAGGCGGACCGCGCGGTGGAACAGGCTGCGAATCAGCTGCGGGAGAAGGCAGGAGAGGTGTCCAGCGTGTTTGCAAGCGAGCTGGATCATTCGAGCCGCAACTTTGTGGGGCACACGCAAACGCAGATGGAAGAAGTGGTGCGGGAATCGTTCGAACGAGCACGAGCGCTCTTTGCGGAAGCTGCGGATACTACCGCGGCGGCTTTTACAGATGAAGTGCAGCGCACGGGGCGGCAGGAGTTGGATGGGTTCGGCCAGGAGCTGAGGCGTGTGACGGAGGAAGCTCGATCGGAAATGGGCGCGGCGCGCGTGGATCTGGCACATCAAGTGACCGCCGAGCAGCAGGAATTCCTGCGCCGGTTCCAGACGGCGACGGCTGGAGCGCTGGAAGCCGGTATAGCGGACGCGCGGAAACGCGTGGAGGAAGGATTCGAACCGCTGCTGGATTCGTGGAAGTCGATGACGGATGCGCATCAGAAGGAAATGGAACGCGTTTACGGGAAGATGGGCGAGGAAGCAGCGGACCACTACAAGACCAAGCTGGAAAATGTTTCGAATCAGTGGATGCTGGCTACCGTGGCGTCGCTGGATCACCAGTCGCGAGATATGATTTCCGGAATTGCGGCGACAGCGGAAGAAAAACTCCGCGAAGCCTGCAATCAGGTTTTTACGGGAATCGGAGAATCGCTGCGCGAACGTCTAAAAGAGATTGCTTCGGGCTTCACCCCGCCGGAACCTCCCGAGCGGGCAAAAAGCGCGAATTCCGGAAACTGAAAGACAGGCTACGGGGCTATATCCAACGCCGAGTCCTCTGATTCGCCAGTTCCCTGCTGGCCCGGTATAATCCCACGGGTATCAACCTTAATGGCTAATCATGCTTATTTGCGCGTGTGGACGCGCGATTTTTCCCTGGAAACGATGCTTGCGGAGTTCGCCCGGTTCCTAACGACCGCGCCGGTTTCGGCAACACAAGATACATTCAGCGAACTGATTGTGCAGGCAGTGGACGCGGCGGAAATCCCGGTGGCGGAATGGGATCTGCGCCCACTGAAAATGGGGCCTGCGGAAGTTACCGCCATGGCTGTACAGCACCTGAATACGGACACGGCGTACGTTGTGAACGCAAAATGGGATTTGTGGGGCTTTGATATCGAGAGTTTGAAGTGGCAGCATAAGCCGGAGCCGCTGGTCTTGGCGTGCCACGGGCTAGACTATGACGACGGTCTTGCGGCGACATCGGGACACTTTATGGCCGACCTGGGCTTCGAGCATTTTTTTACGGGACACGGCGGACTGCTGGCGCCGGGAGCGGCTTCGAATCCGTTCAACTCGTCGGATCACCCGATCGAGCACACTTTCCGGCAGTGGATGACGGCAAGCGGAAACTTGAAGGAATATCACGCCAAGACGCGGGAAAACATCCAACAATTGTTCCGATGGGTGGAGGCGGTGGAGCGGGCACTGCCGGTCGAGCGCAGCGAATTGTGGTCCGAAGGTGAGGAGAACTTTGAAGCGCGGCTGGATGCGATCCTGGCGCAGAGGTAGTGCATTCCAAACTAGGACAAGCCGGACACGGCCCGTCCTTCCACCGAAGGCGGGCAACAGATAGAATTGTTGCATTGCGCATAGGATTCGGGGTGTCGGGCTGTGCGAGGGTGATTGATTACTTGGCACGCCA
>Ga0210405_10000060_pt1 | contig 138315 bp, 113 predicted proteins | sample IncBWH11MmetaG_FD_155492 | JGI IMG/M metagenome (GOLD analysis project Ga0210405, IMG submission 155492) | Forest soil microbial communities from Barre Woods Harvard Forest LTER site, Petersham, Massachusetts, United States - Inc-BW-H-11-M | ecosystem: Environmental > Terrestrial > Soil >... | reverse complement strand
CAGCGAGGTGAAGCGGGGTGAATGGAAGGCGTTTGAGAACGCGGCTTTCACCATCCGCCCCATGGGCTCGGTGGCTTACAAGCTCGCACTGGTCTCGGCGGGGCTGGCCGACATTACTTTCACACTAACTCCCAAGAACGAATGGGACGTGGTGGCCGGAGCGGCCCTGGTACAGAGCGCAGGCGGGTTTGTCAGCACCTTGGAGAAAACCCCCCTGACGGCGAATCGGCGGGACCCGCTCCTGTCAGGTCTGCTGGCGAGCGGACCTTTCCTCAAAGATGATTTGCTCGCTCTTGTAGAACCACACATCCACGTGGCTGAACAAGCCGACGCAAGCAGTTACTAGACGTAAGTTTTCACAAATGGGGATTGCTCCGTTCGCCGAAATGGCCGCAGCGTAAAATGTGGGTGAGCTTGGGGCGGATTTCGGCATGAACTTTAGAGCACAGGAACAAGGGGGACTGTTTTGATCACGGGGAGCCCTCTTTCAGTTACCCAAGAACGACTCTGGGTGCTGGAGCGCCTGCATCTTTGCAATCCGGCTCACAATGTCTCATACGGTTTGCGCTTGACAGGGCCGCTCGACATTGAGAACTTCCAGCGTGCGTGGAGCGAAGTAGTTCAACAATACGGGATTCTTAGAACCGAGTTCCAGGCCACTCACGGCGTGCCCCGGGCAGTCGCGGTTATGTCCCGTTCCCCGCAATTAAGCGCTCGCGACTTGGAAGGCGTTTCCCGCCGGGAACGCGAGCTGAGTCTATCGCAGTCGGCGTGCGTTGAGGCGCGACGGCCGTTTGATCTCTCCAGCGCCCCCCTGCTGCGAGCTTCTCTCTGGCGCTTGACGCCGTCGGAAAACGTGCTTCTCGTGGTTGCTCACCGTATTGTGTGCGATGAAGCATCGCTTAAAGTTCTTCTACGCGAAGTAGCGTTGCGCTACGAGGTTTGTGAAAACGGCAAGCCCTGGGCGGCGGCTGAGCCACTGGTACAGTACAGCGACTTTGTTTCTCGCCAGGGCAGAGTTTCAGAGGACCAGGTCTCGTACTGGAAGCAACAGCTCGCTGGCGTTCCTGCCAGCCTCGACCTGCCCATCGACTGTGTTCGCCCCGCGGAGCAGGCTTTCTCGGGTGCATCCCACGCTTTCTCAATTGGAAAATCCGTCCTGGAGCAACTCCGGAATCTCGGGAATAATCATGGAACTACACTCTTCGTAACGTTGCTCGCAGCTTTCAAAGTTCTTCTGTCCCGGTACAGCAGGCAGGACGATGTGGTCGTGGGCACTCGAGTCTCAGGCCGGAGGGCCCCTGAATTCGAGAGAGTAATAGGTCCCTTGGAAAACATGCTTGCGCTTCGGACAGACTTATCTGGTAATCCCAGCTTCGCCGATTTGGTGAACCGAGTTCGTGAAGGGGCCGAAGCGGCGTTCTGCCATCAGGATATTCCGTTCGAGGTCTTGCTGGAACAGTTGCCGCTGGACCGGGATCTAAGCCGCAATCCGCTGTTCCAGGTTACTTTCCAGCTTGGACAAGGGCACGTTAGTAGTTGCTGGTCACCAGGAGTTAAAGCCGTCCCGTTTGAGATCGAGAGCGGAACTGAAAGATTCGACCTTTCTCTTGATCTGGCGGAGCTATCTGATTCAATAGAGGGAAAACTCAGTTACAACACCGATCTTTTTGAAACAACCACAATCGTCAGGATGACTGAGCATTTTTGCGCACTGGTGGCAGGCGTGGCGGATGAACCATCGCGACGAGTCTTCGACATCCCGCTACTAGACGAATCGGAACGAAGCAAGATTCTGGTCGAGTTCAACGCAACCGCCAGGGACTATCGACGCGACCTGTGCATGCACGATTTTTTCGAAGAGCAGGCGGAACGCACGCCGGACCTGATAGCCCTGATTTGCCAGCACGAGCGTCTAACGTACAGCGAACTGAACGCCCGGGCGAACCAACTGGCTCACTACTTGCGGACGCAAGGAGTTGGACCGGAAGTCCTGGTTGGAATTTGTTTCGAGCGGTCTCCTGAAATGCTGGTCGCGGTTCTGGGAGTCCTAAAGGCCGGCGGAGCTTATGTGCCGCTGGATCCCACATACCCACGAAACCGGCTTGCGGCCATACTTGAAGATGCAAGGGCGCCCATCCTGCTTACAATGCAGAGCCTGGCTAGCGTGCTCCCCAACCATGCGGCGCGTGTAGTTTGCCTGGATGCGGACGGGGGCGATATTTCTGGCCAGCCTATGAAGAATCCGGGGCGCAATGTTACCGCAAGCAATCTCGGGTACGTCCTGTTTACGTCGGGCTCCACCGGCCGCCCGAAGGGAGTCGCACTCGAACACAGTAGCGCCGCAACGTTTATCCAATGGGCACGGGAAGTGTTTTTGCCCGATGAAGTCGCCGGAACTCTCTTCTCAACATCGATCTGCTTCGACCTATCCATCTTTGAGATATTCGTGCCCCTCAGTATGGGAGGAACGGTCATCATCGCGGAAAATGCATTGGCCCTGCCCAGATTGACAGCGGCCCGTGAAGTGACGCTGATCAATACCGTTCCCTCCGCGATTGCCGAGTTGGTTCGACTGGGAGGCGTCCCCCCATCGGTGAAAGTGGTCAACCTGGCGGGCGAAGCCCTGACTACCAGCCTGGCCCAGCGAATCTACGACAAAACCAATGTCAGGAAGGTTTACAACCTCTATGGGCCCACGGAAGACACGACCTACTCGACGTACACTCTTGTGCCGCGTGGAGCCGAGGTGACCATCGGCCGTCCTCTTCCCAACACTCAAGCCTACATCCTCGATGAAACCCATCAGCCTCTTCCGATTGGCGTCCCCGGCGAGTTGTACTTGGCCGGCGAGGGCCTGGCAAGGGGTTACTTCGGGCGGGAGGATCTCACAAGGGAACGCTTCGTTCCCAATCCTTTCGCGAAGCAATCAGCGGCACGCATGTACCGCACTGGCGACCTCGCCCGTTTTCTAGCAGATGGCGAAATTCAATACCTTGGAAGGATCGACAATCAGGTCAAACTGCGAGGCTTTCGCATCGAACTTGGGGAGATTGAGGCAGTGCTGGCGAAACATCCCTCAGTGCAATCCGTGGTAGTTATTGTCCGGGAAGATACTCCTGGCGATAAGGCCCTCGTAGCCTACGTCGTGCCGTCAGGGAGCTCGATCTCCAGCGCTGAACTGAAGGATCTAGTCAGACAACGGTTGCCGGAATATATGGTGCCGAGCGTCTTTATCGAGATGAGCGCCCTTCCACTGAGTCCCAATGGAAAAATGAACCGCCGTCTGCTTCCCGCCCCGGACTGGTCTACCGCGGAAGGCAGGGACGTAGTGAAACCCAGGAATGAACTGGAGGCCACTCTCGTACAAATTTGGCAGAGTGTGCTTCGCGTTCCGAGTATAGGTGTTCGGGATAATTTTTTTGATCTCGGTGGTCATTCCCTGATGGCAGCTCGCTTGCTATCGGAGGTGGAAAAAATAACCGGCAAAGAGCTTCCACTTTCCGCTCTATTTCGCGGCGCCACTGTAGAGTCGCTGGCTCGACTTATTACCCAACTCCAGGACCTAAGCGATCCGGTGGTGATGCAAATTCAGCGTGGAGATAACAGGCGCCTGCCCTTCTTTGCCATCGTCCCGCCGGGAGAAGAATCGTTAGGATATGCAATCCTGGCGCGGCACATGGGCGCGGAACAGACAGTCTACAAGATCCAGGGGAGCGCCCCGATTGTGGGAGGCAAGCGCCCTTATTCCCAGGATGAGATGCAGGCATTGACGGACGAGTATATTGCCGCGATGCGATCGGTCCAGCCGCGCGGACCGTATTGCCTGGGCGGGCTGTGTGACGGAACTCACATCGCGGAACAGATTGTGTTGGGTCTTGAAGCGCAGGGGGACAAAGTAGGATTATTCGCCATCTTCGACACCTGGGTTTTGCAGCACAGTCAGAGTCGTTGGTTATGGAAGATACACTATTTTAGCCAGCGTCTGCGAGAGCTGGAGCGGCTAAGCCTCGCCGCGCGCTTTGCTTCTTTTCGACGCGTTGCGAGAAACAAGGTGGATCATCTGGTCGGGAGGAGTTCCGCGCGCACTGATTGGCGACAGGCCTACTGGCCCGAGGGATTCACTCCCCCGCGCTTCCGAGCTCCGGTGATGCTGTTTAAGCGTCCGCGGCAGCCGTTTTACTACATCAAGGATCCGCAGATGGGATGGGGCTTGAGAAGTGAGGGTGGTGTTGAGATTTACGAGGTTGATTTCCATCATCAGGAGATTCTTCGCGAACCGCATGTTCGCGAATTTGGAGAGAAGCTGGGGCAGGCGATGCAGGGAATCAGCCAGCCTGGCCCTAAGCCAGGGTCACAGGCGGACGACCAGCAAGGTTCTCCGGTAACCGTCTCTGTTCAGCACACGCAGCGGGGCTCATGAGGGTCGACAAACGCCAAATCCTAAGAAACGTTGGATCGAGTTGGTTCGCCTTGGGCATGAACGTTGTCACGGGAATCTTTCTCTCCCCCTACATCCTGCATCGTCTGGGTGACAACGCCTTTGGTCTCTGGATCTTGATCCTTTCTGTCACCGGATATTACGGGCTGTTCGACCTGGGGATTCGATCTTCCATCGTCCGCTACATCGCAAAATATTCCGCAACGGACGAACTAGACGAACTGAACCGACTAGTGAACACGGCCATGTTCAGCTATACCGGCATTGGGGTTGTGACCATGACCATCACCCTGATTGCCGCATACTTCGTGAACCGGATTTTTCATATTCCTCCGGAATTCGTTTCTACCGCGCGCTGGTTGCTCTTGATGGCGGGAACCTCTGTATCCGTGGGTTTTCCTCTTGGCGTCTTCAGCGGCATCCTGGAGGGGTTGCAGCGCTTCTACCTGCTCAATTTCACCAGCATCAGTTCGACACTTGTCCGCACGCTGCTCATCGTCATCGCCCTGCGACACGGCTATGGATTGCTGACAGTGGCGTTGATTACGGTCAGCCTGCCACTGCTCGGCAGCCTGATCAATGCCGCCGCCGTATTTCGTCACTTGCGACTTCGATTCGGACCCCAATATGTGAAGCGGTCGAGCTTGCGCCGGATCGCGAGCTATAGCGGAACTACTTTCTTGATCATCGTGGCCGGCCGCCTGCGTTTTAAGACTGACGCTCTCGTTATTGGCACGTTTGTATCGGCGGCCGCGGTCACTTACTTCACTATCGGCTCTCGTCTGGTGGACTATGCCTCGGAAGTAGTGGGCAGCCTGGCCCAGATCTTCGTGCCCATGTCCAGCCAGTCCCAGGCCAAAGGCGATCTGGACGCGCTGCGAAAAATCTTCGTTGCCGGCAACCGTGCATGCGCCTTCATTGTTTTTCCGATCACGGTCATCCTCACGATCTTGGGCAAGTCCGTCATCGAGTCCTGGGTTGGTCCGAAATACATTGCCACCAGCTATCCAGTGCTGCTTATCTTGCTTTACCCGAGCACGTTGATGCTGGCACAGTCTGCGTCCGGGCGAACCCTCTGGGGCATGGCAAAGCATCGGACGTGGGCCTGGGTGGTGCTGGCGGAAGGCATCTCGAACCTGATCTTGAGCATGATTTTAGTGCGGCCCTACGGCATCATCGGGGATGCGATCGGCACCGCGATCCCTCTCACTTGTTCCATGATTTTTTTTCTGCCCCGTCATCTTTGCCGCTTGCTGGGAATCAAACTCACAACTTATCTTTATCGCGCATTTGTGCTGCCTCTCGCGCTCTGCACACCCATGGTAGCGGTTCTTCTGCTTATGCAGCGTTGGTACATCCCGCATCGTTTGGGCCCGCTTCTGATACAACTGGTAATAGCATCCCTGGTATACGGCGCGGGATTGGCCTGGGCATTCTGGACCCATCGCGCCTGGGATGTAGGCCAATTGGGCGGGAACCGAGAGGATGAAATATCGCTCGCCCTGGTGGAGACATATCAGGAAGAAGCATAAGGCGGACGCCGATTCCGGAGGGGGTGAATTGAAGCTGCCAAGTCGAATCAGGACCTATTTGAAAACGGTAGCGTCAACCGCCTTAGGCCGCACTCCCGCAGGGCGGTCCTTGACCGTGTTTTCCGACGACATTTTTCTGGTGGGCTACTTCCGGTCTGGCAGCACCTGGTCTCGCTTCCTGTTCGGAAATTTCATACATCAGCATGAAGCTGTCACCTTCACCAACATGGAAAAGCTGGTGCCTTCCATTTACGGTTGGCCGGATCGCACGCTGCGACGCCTTCCCAGGGTGATGAAAAGCCACGAAAATTTCGATCCCCGCTATCCCCGGGTCATCTACATAGTTCGCGATCCACGGGACGTTGCGGTTTCATTTTATTTCTACAACCTTAAAGTACGCGTTATTCCCGATGGTTACTCGATGGATGAATTCGTTACCAGGTTTGTGAATGCGAATGTTGTTCCCTATGCCGACCGGGTCGGATGCTGGCAGGACCACGTCCTCAGCTGGCTGCGCCTGAGGGAGGGCAAACCCGGATTCGCGCTAGTACGCTACGAAGACCTTCTGGCCGACCCCGTCAAGGAACTCACTAAGTTCGCTCCAATGCTGGGGATTAGTCCGACTCCGCAGCGTATCGAGCGCGCGGTGCGGTTGAGTTCTGCCCACCACATGCAGTCTCTGGAGGAGAAACAGGCGAAACAATGGACGACCACGAAGGATACACGCCAAGATATTCCTTTTGTACGCGAGGCTAAGTCCGGGGGCTGGCGGAACAAACTTTCGCCGGCCGCGGTGCGGACCATTGAGCAGGCTTGGGGATCAACCATGAAAGAACTGGGCTACGGATTGGTCCAGGATGCTGATGCGGACCGCGAACTCGTGAATCGGTGACAACCAATGCCGCCGCCACGGCAGCACTACTAAACGCGTGGTGCGTTCACACAAGCGGTGCGTTCGCCACACGGGTCCACGTCGAATAGGATGGCATAGCTCAATCAGATCCATGCCAGGTCCGGCAACTCAACATAAGTGGTCGCGCCTGGTAGGCGATTGGTCGCCTAGCCGGGGGGACCTCCAGCCTGGCCCCAATCCTGCGGCATAGCCGATCATGGAGCGTATTGCCTTTCGCGTTAGAGATAGGTCTCATTATGAGCGCTGACACCCTGGAGATCCGAACCTACCGCACGTTGGAGGAGCTTCAGACAATCACGGCTGCCTGGGAGGAGTTGCTGGCGAACTATCCGCTGGCCACGACATTCTCTACGCCGGAGTGGCTGATTTCCTGGTGGAGGAATTTTGGGAGAGATCAGGAGTTGCTGGTGGCCGGCTTCTTCTCGGATTCGCGCCTCGTCGCGTTAGCGGCCTTCTCTCTGACCCCAGTTCGAGTCGCAAACACCATTCCACTTCGGCAGTTGCGCCTGATGGGCGACGGCAGTAAGGACTCAGACAACCTCGACCTGCCGGTCATTCCAGGATTTGAGGAGAGATTCGCGGCGTCGCTTCTGCATTTTCTGGAGAGTGAACGGAGTCATTGGGATTTTGGCGAGCTCAATACCCTCCCTCCGCAGTCGCCGGGGGCCAATGCCTTGCGGCAACTGCTCGAACGGAAAAAGTGGGTCGCAGTTGAGAAGACGAGGCCAGCTTCGGCAATCGCACTGCCAGCTACATGGGAAGAGTATTTGCGCCAGCTTTCGGGCAAAGAGCGTGGAAAAATAGCGTACTACAGCAAGCGTCTGGAAAAGAAATATCAGGCACGCTTCTATAAGTGCGAAACGGAGTCTGAATTGCTTCTTTGTTTGGAGGCATTATATGACCTCCACCAGAAGCGCTGGCAGAGTGCAGGGGAGCCAGGAAGCTTCGCGTCCGCAGCGCGTCGCCAGTTCTACGCCGACATTGGGCGCCTGTTCTTGGCTCAAGGCCTCCTGGAATTCTGGCTCCTTGAGGTGAATGGACAGACTGCGGCGGCGCAGTTTGGATTTCGCTTTGGCAACACGGTTTCACAGTTGCAGGAAGGTTTTGACCGCGAGTATTCAAACGACAGCGTGGGTTACCTGCTGCGCGCACACGTCATCCAGGAACTGATCGCCCAGGGCGTGCGGACTTATGATTTTCTCGGAGGAGAACCAGGATACAAAGCAAAATGGGGCGCTCAGGCAGGACATTACCTGGATCTGAGCTTTGCCAGACCATCCAGCTCCGGCGCAGCCTATCTGCGTGGGCGACACTTCGCGGGACAAAGCAAGTCATGGCTGCGACGCCATCTTCCAGCGCAGGTCTGGGAAATTCTTCACAAGATAAATGTGGGCATCCGGCACACGGGAAAACAAACAAAAATGGCGACAAGCAACACGGCGGAAGGGGAGACGGCGCCAGGTCCACAGTAGCCCTGTTCCTGGCAGGCATAGCTAACCGCGTGCCTCCTGAACCGGTGAATCCTTGCTCAGTTTATAACCGAGAGTCTCCATTGCTGCACCCCACGCGTCCTCGATTTCGGCAACGGCCGCGGGGCTCAGCGACGATTGCCAGCCGCCCGAAGCCGCGGCTCGGACGAAAGGCTTGTCGGAACGGGTCTGGCTGGTTTGCGTCCAAAGCTGGTGCTGCTCCTTCTCCAGGCGTCGCATCCGATCCGCCGAGCTGAGTTCCACTGCCCGGGATAATCTTTCCGGAGCGACATCGAGCTTCAACAACGAAGCTACCTTGGCCAGTTCACGCTCAGGAGCCTCCACCATGTCTTCATAGCGCAGCAGCAGGAATCCGCTGCGGTCCTGCCGCATCGCGACCCAGCTCATTACATTGTCAGCCCACGACCCCCATCGGTTATACATGGGGTGAACGTCGACCGTGACGTAGAGCGAAACAAACTTGTCCATGGAAAAGCCATCCGGTATATGCCGGTTCTTTACGGAGTAGTGATAAAACGACACGGCCACATCCCTGGGGTCGCGGACAACATAGATGATGGTTTTGTAGGAAGGATCAAAAGCTTCGTGGCTGGTGAGAAGGCGGGGATGAGCAACGCGTCGAAGTGCGCGATCGGTACAGAGATAAATCGAGGGAAGGCGCGATTCAATATTGGCGAAAGTGATCGGCTCAGACGAAAGGAGGTTGCCGATGAGAAATCGTGTCCAAGTGCTGCCAGAGCGGGGATAGGACACGAGGAATCGGTCGTCGGGGAAGATAGTGACACCCCTTCCCGCATTAACCTTGCCGAGCAGTACCTGAGTTGAATATGTGAGATGTTTAAAGATTTTGGACATTAATTAATCGTGTCTTCAGGAACCCTCAATTTTGGCGGCATGTCGAAACAGGTAGGAGAGTACCATGCCGATTTCGGCAGGAACAAACCAGCAACGAAATGATCCTACGATACGAACCGAGAAAATTCAACGCTCGCTCCGATAGTAAAATTTCAGCGCCGGACCAACTTCTTGATGGCAGGTCTCAGACGGAATCTGAGCGCATGTACTAAACTTCCTAGAAACCCCCGGCGGAAAATAAAGTACGTAAATTTGGCTCGGCTCTGGGACGCCCATTTCATTTTCCAGTCGTCGTCGACTCCCGTGATGTCATATTCAGAAATGCCCCGGGACGAGCACTCCTGCAGGATTTCACTCACGATAAGATGGCCGGGGGCATATTGCGGGAATTTCTCGTTGTACGCAATTTTCGGAGAAAAGTAGCGGCCCTTATGCGACAAACCGAAATGTGACGCCAGCAGTTCTCCGTTGAGTTCCAGAGAATACATGCATAAATATCCAAAGCGTTCCGCCGTTTGGGAGATCTCGTCGTAGAACTGGCGAGTCTCCGGACTGCACGCGATCGCGCTTCCTTCCGTACCCTTCCAGCCGGCGGATTCCAGTTGGTAGAAATGCTCAAGAACGGAACGGTCCGCCTTGTCGACCCGATGAAACTTCAGTCCGCCCTGGCTGTCAAGTTCGCGGCGTATTTGCCGCAACTTGCCTCTCAATCGCGCGTTGACTGGAAGCTTCCTGAGGTCGCTGGGATCTGCCGGCACTGGGACATATGGATTACGCCGCTGCGGCACTTGCGCAGCATGAACTGCGGCGTTTGCCGCTGCCAGCGCCAGGGCGGAAATCGTACCTCCTTCGGGCGCGTCACGAAGCTCCAGCAGGTCCCAGTCTCGTAGACTTTGTAGATAATTCCAGGCTGCGCCCACCGCGGCATCTCCATAAGGCCCCAAACGACGCACCGCATCAAAGCGGCAGGAATGGCTATTCACGGGCCCTCGAAGCACACGCAGGGGAACACCACTAAATACCGACCACTCCTGCAGCAGTGGAAGCACGAACATTAACCTTCCTTCGAAGCTGGCAGTGAGCAGCACCACCCTGGCTTTTGGGGTGAAGGCCCTGATGTGCGCCGCGATCCATTCCGGGCGGTAGAAAGGTTGATCGTCAACCGCTTCATCGCATAAATTGCGCCAGGCGTCCGCCCAACGCTCCACGACTTCGACACCACCGCGATGGGCCTCCGCTACCATGGAGCTAGCGTTCGCGGGCGCCTCCGCGCGGCTCTCTGTAGTGGTCATCAATGCCGGCCTCGGCTGGCAAACGCACGTTCCAAATTCCACCTCAACCCATCCGCTGTTTTCGTGGGTGGGACGCGCTTCCAACATTGTGGGTCGTCTCCCTCGCGCACCATTCCGTGATCCGTGGTCACCGCCGTCTCGTAGCCGGTTTTCCGGCTTTCCTCGGCGGTCTTCTCCGTCCAATTAGGAGGCAGCGCAGGACAGGGATATGAGAAGTGCTGGACGGTTAACTTTAGCTGGTGTTCGAGATGCCGTTTCGATTCGGCCAATTCGACGTGCGCTTCCGGCTCACTTATGTGAGCCAGATTAGGATGCGTCATGGTATGCGAACCTACGATGTGTCCCTGCCGCACCAGTCCTGTTACCTGTTCATAGTTCATCATGAGAGCGCCCGCTTCTCTGGGCACTGTGGCCCCCAGCTCTTGTTCGAGACGCGCAACATATTCCTCCTGGGCCTTGCCCGTCAGCTTGCAGCACTCGTCGCAAGCGTGGAGGTAAGCGCTCTCGCGCTGGGCGCTGTCGAGAAGAGGCCAGGCTTTGCCGGCAGCTTCGTTCCAACTCTCCTTGTTTGTGGTCCGGAATGCAAAACGTAAACGTGCCGGCCAGGGCAGCTTCGCATTCGCCACGCATTCTACAATCACGTAAAACGTTGCCGGAATTCCGACTTCATTCAGGATAGGCGCGGCGATTTCATAGTTGTCCGCATAGCCATCGTCGAATGTGACCGCCACGGCCCGCTCGGGAAGCTGCCCCGCGCCGCGCGAAAAGTTCTTTACCTGGTCGAGGCTCACCGGATGATACCGGCGTGCCAGCAATTCCATTTGTTCGCGGAACGCGGCTCGGGAATGGATAATTCCGCCGAGCAAGTCATCCTGGCTCGCCGGATTTTCCATTACCGAGTGGTACATGAGAATCGCGGCGCCCGGACCACGAAAGCCTGCCAATAGCCGCAGCAAACCGCTGCCTAGCACTGCTTTCTTTGTCAGATTCTTCATACAGAACAAGTTATGAATGTCGACGGCTTCGGTCTTCAGTCTAACCGAAATGCCGCAGGCTGCCCGTCTAGCACGTGGATAACCGGAGTAACGTTCCCGCCCCGCTTCGGCCATCAAGGGTGCACGATTCGAGCGTGGCAGGTCACACTGCTGCGGCACAACAAAGATTGCAGCATTATGCTTGACGGGCACGCTTAACTGCGCCCGGGAACATACTTCTGGGTCGCCCTCCGTCGCACCGCCAGCAGATCGCCCACACCGGTGACCCAGCTCTCGAACTCGATTTGGGTACGATTCTGGCTGTCGATGAAACGCGGAAGCAACAGGCTGTCACTTCGACGAGTCGCGAGGCCAAAGTCACAGGTAGTCGCCGACACCACGTGCTCCTCTCTCAACCACGGCAGAAACGCTGGCCGGTATACTCCGCTGGGATAACAGAAGTGGATTGGTTCCGTTGCCGCCCACTCACGAATGCGAGAACGGTTATCCTGAATTTCTTTGCGGAATAGTGTCTCGTCCTCGGGCGTACGGTGGCGATGCGTGTGCAGTTGAACGTCAACGCCGTTACGGGCAATTTCCCGCACTTCGCGCGCGTTCATCACCTGCAGAATCCTCTTGGCTTTTAGTTCGTCGTAGTCAATCTTCAGAATGCGGGCCAATTGCGCCGCTATTTCATCCTTTTGCAATCCCGTCCGGTCGCCGCGCTCGGAAAATGGAATCAGATCGAGCATGACGGCGCGGCGGCCTGCCTCTGTCCGCAAGTCCAACCGGCTATGCACTCCAATTTCCGCACCATCCGCGATCACTTCGCCCCGCCGTTTCCACAGCATGTACGGACAAATCAGGTTGAACACTGGCTGCTGCAGGCAAGCGTAGTAGGTGGTTTGGTAGACCGTGACGGGGAAACCATAAGCCTGCAAAAGAGGGTAGGCTTGCCGGAAGAAGTCGTAGGTACCGTCGTCAAAGGTGAGCGCGACGCTACGCGGAGGCAAGGTCCCCGCACGCAGCCGTTGCAAGCCTTCGCCCAGAGGCAGCACCGAATAACCTCCCCTTTTTAGGGATTCCAGGCGCTGCTCGAGTTTCTTCGGGTGAATGTAAAGGCTGGGCCGCCAAAGATGCTCGTCTTCAAGCGACGTACCGTGGTAGCAGAGAATCGACAAGCGCCGTTGCCGCCAATCGCTGTTCGCCACCAAACGAAAAATACCGCTGCTGCGAAGCGCGGCGAGAGTTGCGAGTTTGACTTGTCTGAGCATTCAAGAAATTGGGAGGATGCTTGCCAGCGTCATTGCTCGTTCATCAATATGCCGCCACACGGCCCTGGACCACATCTGCCATCACCTCACCCTCCACACACACCCGGAACCACAGCTCCAGATTGAGCAAGCGCCAGATGCGATTGCCGTGATCGCGATGGCCGGCCGTATGCTCCGCAAACAATCGCGTAAGGGCTGCCGCGCGGAACAGACCGCGTTCCAGCGTCCGTGATTCCGTCAGAAGGCTTCGCAGGCTTTCCAGGGAGGATCCCGAAAGCCAATAGGCCCAGGGCGTGGGAAATCCCATTTTTTGCCGGTGCACAATGGCGTGGGGCAACAGATCCTCCACCGCCGCCTTCAGAATGCACTTTCCCGCCATCCCCTTTGTCGCGTATTTCGCGGGTATGCTCGCCGTGAACTCGACCAGCCTGTGGTCGAGAAAGGGCACGCGGCTCTCGACTGAAGCGGCCATGCTCATCTGGTCCTGTTTCATCAACAACTCGACCAGATAGGTCTTGATATCGGTGTAGAGCAGCCGAGACAGCAGGTCGCCTGAAGACTGATTCCAGTACTTCATCGAACCGGCATATGCATCGCCGGCCGTTTGCTTTGCTTCTGGAGTCAGCAACTCCTCCTGGTCCGCCGCGGAAAACGCGGAATAGAAATTATCAAAATAGAACGAAGGCCAGGACGCGCCGTCGCGCACCAGGAAAGTATGTTCCAGTTTTCTCTTCGAAGCCGCGGAGACGGGAAAGGCATCAATTCCTTCTCGCAGCAAACGGCGCACGGCTGCCGGCGTCAGTCTACGGTAAACCCTGTCCATGCGCGAGTTCAGCACGGTCCACGGATAGCGCGTGTAACCACCCAGCGTCTCGTCGCTGCCTTCGCCGGTCAGCACGACAGTCACACGTTCTCGTGCCAGCCGGGCAACAAAATAAAGCGCCACACTCGATGGCCACACAATAGGTTCATCCTCATGCCAGATCATTCGAGGCAGGATCTGGAAAAATTCATCGCGGTTGAGATGAACCTCGTGATGCCTCGACTTCAAATGCTCGGCGATCGTCCGGGCAAAGGGGAGTTCGCTGTAGGCCTCTTCACCATAGCCCACGGAGAACGTTTCGATCGGCTCCTTGCGGATTTTGGTGGTAAGCGCAGCGACCGCGCTCGAATCCAGGCCGCCACTCAAGAACACGCCGAGCGGAACATCGCTCATCAAATGGCTGGAAACGCACTCCTCTAATTGTTCGCGGTAACTGCCGACGTAGTGTTCACGCGATCGGCTCCCATCATCCGCCTTGACGTTCAGGTCCCAATACAACGAATTCTCAAATTGGCCACCCTCGTCGATCGTAAGGGTGTGGCCGGGCATTAATTTCCGGATCCCGGCATACATGCTTTCTTCGCCCGCAATGTAGCCGAAGGCCAGATATTCCGCCAGCGTACCGCGATTGAACTCACGCTTTACACCCGGATAGGCGAGGATAGTTTTTATCTCTGAGCCGAACAGCAATGTATCTCCATCATAGCGATAGTAGAGTGGCTTAATCCCCAGGCGATCGCGCGCCAGAAACAAGCGTCTCTTAGAGCGGTCCCAGATCGCGAAGGCAAACATTCCGCGCAAGTGTTCGACGCAGTCCCTGCCATACTCCTCGTACAAATGGACTATGGTTTCGGTGTCGCTTCGGGTGCGATAGCGGTGCCCACGGGACTCGAGATCCTTCCGCAAATCCTGGTGGTTATAGATTTCGCCATTGAAGACGATCCAAACCTTTCCGTCTTCATTGCTGAGTGGCTGGTGACCGGTCTGGATGTCGATGATGCTGAGGCGGCGCATGGCCAGCCCGACATTTTCCTCGACAAGGAAACCGTCGTCGTCCGGCCCGCGGTGGACGATTTGCCGGTTCATCTCCTCCAGAGTTTCGCGATTCACTCGCTGGGCCCGGTCGGATTGGAAAATGCCACAGATTCCACACATGACTACACGCTCATCCCTTTGGGATCGTTGCCCGGCACAATCAAGTTTCCGTCTGCCCACGCTCGATCGAGCGCCTGCTGCAACTTAACGTGCTCTGGATCGGACGAGAGGACCTCTGTTTTCATGGCAGAACTCGACACTTCAGCATAGCTCACTCGCTTTCCACAGGTGAGCACCGAGTGGCCGTCCGCATTCGCGTAGGAACCGTTGCACAGAACCAGGGTGTACGTTTCTCTTTCACGATCAAAAGAAAGATAGAGAAAATCTGCATCGCTGGCCCACGCCCCCGAAATCCACTGGCCCGGATCATGGTGGGCAAAGAAAAAGTAATGCTCGTGACGCGGGTTGGAATAGCGATAGCCGCAAACCGGTCCACCCTTAAACTCACCGATTCTTAGCAGGCGCCCGCGATCTGCCTGAGTGTTCTCGTCCGCGATCAGCAGGGTGGCAAAATCAGCTGGGAGTTCGACCAAGGCGCTGAAGTTGACCACGGTCGCGTGCTCGCGGCTCCCGTAAACTGGCGACCAGTAATCCCGGCGCACACTCTGCAACCAGCCCTGGCCCTCGGCGGTCAACAAGGCCAGACTCTCGCGCTCGTCGGCAAACAGACATTCCTTCGAGGAAGCGGGCGAAAGCGTGGGGCCAATGTGCCACGCAATATCCAACTGATGCGCTCCGGTGCCCTCGGCCAGATCGCAAGCAATCCAAAACTGTCCCTTTCTGTGAAACACCCATCTGCGATGAATAACAGGAGATGGCAGCCGCGAATATCCGTCGTGACTGCCCTGAAACAAATCAAATTGCTGCCCTCTGATCCATTGCGCGACCTCGACATTCGGAAAGTTCCTCCACGAGAACGGGCCGGCGCCCTCGGCCTGATCGCGTCCATCCACCTGCATGGTGTTATGAGCGGCAGTGCCACGGAGGCGAACGCGATCACCGCTGGGGCCAACATATTCGAATGTCCCAGGATCGATTAGAAGATGCCGTCCGTTTCGGACCAGGCAGACGCTCAATGCGTCCGCGTGCCCATGCCCTCCGCTACCCGAACCAAGCGGTCCGGCATCTATCAGCAACTGCTGCCTCGACTTTTCGTCGGCCATCAGGTAGAGGCCGCTGCCGAGTAAGACGGTCGAACTTGTGGACGGCTGCGCACCCGGCAGCGCATCAAACTGCGCCAACCCCTGCCTACCCAGCAGCCACAGTGTTTCCTCTCGCGAATCGCCCGCGGCAAGCTTAAAATCTCCGCGCTGGTAGAGAACCGCACCCGTGGCCAGAGGATCAAGCATGTGCTCAGCCCGGTTGCGACGTGGATCAAATAACCTTCCTCCGTCGTCATCGCCGATCATCGGCGGCGTCCCAGATCGGCCCAACAAGAACAGGGCACTCAGCATGCGTTGTAGAATTTTGTCGAACTCAGGAGAAATCGGGACTGCGTTGAGCGCGGCCAGAATCCTAGCGTGCAAGAAAATATCCAGAGCGTAAACGTGGTAGTAAGTAGATTGCTCAAAGTAGAAACCGTCTTGCCGTACCTGCTTCCCTGCCTCGCGTTCCAAAATGTCCCAGCCCTGTCGCCGCCACCTCCCGGCCCCGCGCAGGCTCGGGAAAAGTGTTCCAATGAAAAATAAAGCTAGAGCCTCGCCCAGAAGGTGTGTATTCGGAGAAAAATACGTGGACAGGTAGGTTTCGATGTGGCGTCCATTCAGGCGCAAGGCCTGCTTCCACTGTTTACACAGCTCCGTCGTGAAAACCGGGCACTCCCTGAGCAGGAAGAAGGTCCAAATCCATGACAGGCTGCGCAAGGCGACCTCCAGGCTGCTCGCCCAGTTCATTCCTATGGGGTACGGATTCTCCTTCTGCCAGTGCATCCACTGCGTGAGAATCTCGCGCACAAATTTGTCGTCACCCGTGAGCCAATAAGCCTTGGCCAGCGTGACGAAGTGCTGATGGCGGTTCAGCTCCCACGTAATCTTTGAGTCTCCAACTTCTTCGAAGTCGAGATACTTGACTTTGAACCAGGGCTTGCGCGGGCCACGCTTGCCATGCACAACGTCGGAGTGCCAGCCGATCTCGCCGCCATAGTCGAGATTTTCATAGCCAAGGAGGTCGAAACGATGGCGGCAACTCTTTTCCGCCCGCAAGATGATGTCATCAGCCTGCGCGGGAAAAACCTGCTTCAGCACGGCACAGAGTGATGGAACTTCCGCGGATGTGAAGTAGAAACGGCCTTCAGGTCCTGCGAATTGAGCTTCGCCCGAAGAGTCGCGACCGCGGGGATACCGCAGCACGTCAGCGCGAGCCGTTAAGTACTGCCGCAAGCGGTCAAACAGTTCGTGCCGATCCATGGCGGCAAGGCGGCCGAGGCGATTCGCTGAGGACACGTTTGCCATCGCCTAGTGATGTCCTCCGCCTCGTTCCAGAAGTTCGGAGTAGAGCGAATCCACCTCGCGCACCAGCCTCTCGAAACTGAAATTTCGGATGGTGAACTCGTGCCCGCTTTGCGCCATCCGCCGCGCCAGCGCCGGATCCTGCAGGAGTTTCAGCAATGCTGCCGAGAGCGCCGGCGAATCCTCCGGCGGCACCTGCAGTCCGGTCACTCCGTTTTCCACCAGTTCGGCATTTCCACCGACTCGGCTCACGACGGTGGGCAATCCCGCGGCCATGTATTCCAACACCGCATTTGGCAAGCCTTCGGCCCTGGAAGGGAGCACCGCGATATCACAACAGGCGAGAATCTCAGGAATATCAGCGCGCCGGCCCAGGAATAGAAAGTTCCGCTGCAGACCCAACCCAGCGACCTGCTGCTCGAAGCTGTTCCGCCGTTCTCCGTCTCCAACCAAAATGAACCGCGTGGATGGAAACTCGCGAACCACTGCGGGTGCCGACGCAATCAGCCACGGATGCCCTTTCACGTCGGTGTGCATGTTGCCCACCAGCACGATGAGCTTGCCGTCCCCAATTCCTGGAAACAAATGTTCGCGCCCATTTCGGCCAGCCCGGAATTTCTCGATGTCGACTCCGTTGTGGATCACGCGCAACTTTGCCGGCGCGAACCCATCCTCGGCGATCAGCGCGTCTCGAATCGGCGTGGCGTTGGCCACCACTGCACCCGACAAATTCTGGATTCGCCGCAACCAGATCCGGCGCTTGCCCTGGTACCAGTCGAGGTGCGCGAGGTCGCGTCGGCTGGAAACGATCGCCGGCACTCCAGCCAGCCGCGCCGCGGGAATGCCCAGCAGGTTCGACCACAAATCGTGGGTGTGCACGACGTCGAATTTCTCTCGCCTCAAGAGCCAGCTTAGCCGCAGCAACTGGTAAAGCCCTGCCGGCGTATCGACGCCCCCCGTAGGATGGAATTCGCGCAGGACAACTGCTGTCCCTTGCAGGCGTTCCAACAATGGACCTTGAGCGCGCAAGCAGCCCAGCGTCACATCGTACCCAGCGGCCGGCATCCGGCGCGCCAGTTCCACTGCCTGGGATTCGGTTCCCCCCACGTTGAGCGAGTCCACCAGGTAAAAGACCTTGCGCAGGAAACGCGGCCGAGGACTCTGCGCCGCTCTGCCTGCGGCTGGGGCATCGGTCGAAGTTTTATTGCTTGCAGTCACGCCATCCCAGAATAATGCTATTCAACAATTTAGACTTAGTTACCTGCGTGCTGCCATGGACCTCTGTAAATTGTGCCCACGTGTTTAAATACTATCTGTGGTTATCCGCATGAGTCCATCGATTAGCGTCTTCGGGCTTGGCTACGTGGGAACCGTTACTGCGGCCTGCCTCGCGCACAAGGGACACAACGTAATCGGCGTCGACCTCAGCCCGTCAAAAGTCGAGGCCATGCAAGCGGGCCGCAGTCCTGTGGTCGAGCCCCGCGTAGGAGATCTTATCTCCGAGAGCCACACCGCGGACCGCCTGCATGCCACCTCGGACTCCGAATTTGCCGTGTTGAACAGCGACATCTCTTTTCTTTGCGTAGGCACACCGAGTTTGCGAAACGGAAAGCTCGACCTTGGCCACATCGAACCGGTTTGCCGCGAAATCGGAAGTATCCTGAGAAAAAAGAATGGATTTCACCTCGTGGTCCTGCGTAGCACCGTTCTACCCGGTACCGCCGAGACTATCGTCGTACCTGCACTGGAAAAATCCAGCGGCAAGAAACTCGGCCGGGACTTTGGCGTCTGCGTCAATCCGGAGTTCATGCGGGAAGGCACGGCCGTCGCCGATTTCCTGGAGCCTGCCATGACCGTCATTGGTGCGGCCGTCGCCAACCACAGCGGCGTGTTGCGCGAAATCTACAAATGGGCTCCGGGACGGATATTCGAAACTTCCTTCCGGTCCGCCGAAATGGTCAAGTACGTTTGCAACGCATGGCATGCCGTAAAAGTTTCTTTTGCCAACGAAGTAGGGACCCTGGCGAAGGAGCTAAGCGTTGATGCCGAATCCCTGGTCGAGATTTTCACCGCCGACACCCGGCTCAATATTTCTGCCACGTATCTTAAGCCTGGTTTTGCGTTTGGCGGCTCGTGTCTGCCCAAGGACGTGCGTGCGCTCAATTATCGAGCCAAGGAACTGGACCTCAATCTGCCCTTGTTTCAGTCGATCCTTCCGAGCAACGACCAACACCTCGATCGTGCGGTTGAGATGGTGCTCAAAACTGGCAAGAAAAAAGTCGGCATGCTCGGCTTGAGCTTCAAAGCTGCCACCGACGATCTGCGGGAGAGTCCTCAGGTGCAACTCGTGAAACGCCTGCTCGGCGAAGGCCGGCAGATCCGCATCTGGGATGATAATGTCTCGCTGGGGCGACTGATCGGCTCCAACCGGCAGTACATTGAGGAAGTGGTCCCCCACATTGGCTCTCTGCTTTCGACCAGCCTCTCAGACGTTGTTAGGGACGCGGAGGTCGTAATCATCGCTACCCGCGGATTGAATCGCGACGAACTCCGCGACTGTCTGCGCCCGGAACACGTTGTCATCGATCTGGTGAACCTGGAACGAGGTTCGCGGCCCGCGACGTCAGGCGAATATGAAGGAATTTGCTGGTAGCCCTTTCCTGCCATGAAGATTCTATGGGTAAAAGCCGGCGGCCTGGTTCCGCCCGATACTGGCGGGAAAATCCGCAGCTACAACATCCTTCGTGAGCTCGCGCGCGAGCACTCTGTCACTTTCTTTTCCTTCTACGCCGCGCACGACAACGACTTGCACCCGGACTTGAAAAACATGTTTGACCGTGTAGTGTGCCTTCCGCTCCAGCTCCCCGCACCCAAAAGCTTCGCAGAGATGACCAACTACGGCGTTCGCTTACTCTCTTCACTGCCTTACAACGTTACAAAGTATTGCCGTCCGGAGGTGCGTCACAAATTGCACGAGTTGCTCAAGCAGGAAGCCTATGACGTCATCCTCTGTGATTTCGTGATAGCCGCCGGCGTCATCCCGTGGGATTGGCCAACTCCCAAGGTGCTCTTTACTCACAATGTGGAGGCCACCATTTGGCGGCGGCACTATGAGGTTGCCACCAATCCATTCTGGAAGGCGATTTCGTGGCGGGAATGGCGGAAGATGGAAGCCGCCGAACGGCGGTATCTGCGTCTTGCAGACCACGTGCTCACCGTTTCTGAGACGGATCGTGACGCTTTCGCGCCCTTTGTGGAGCCCCGAAGGATAACCATGATTCCCACTGGAGTAGACGTCGATTATTTCCAGCCCACGCCAGGGGAAGAGACCACGGATTCCCTCGTATTCACAGGTTCGATGGACTGGCTTCCGAACGAAGACGCAATTCTTTATTTTGTCGATGCCATCCTTCCCTTGATCAAACAGCAGTACCCTAATGTATCTCTCGAAGTCGTTGGTCGAAGCCCTTCCCGCAAGCTGCAAGCTCTAACCGAGACGGACAACAGCGTTCGCCTCACCGGCTGGGTGGAAGACATAAGGCCGTTCGTGGCGCGGGGTGCGATGTGCATCGTGCCGTTGCGCATCGGCGGCGGCACTCGCCTCAAGATCTTCGAAGCCATGGCGATGAGCAAAGCGGTCGTCTCCACATCGGTGGGAGCCGAGGGCCTGCCAGTGCGGACTGGCGAGAACATCCTTTTGGCCGACACGCCAAAAGACTTTGCCGACTCCGTGGTCTCCCTGCTCCGTGATACCAAGCTGCGTCAGCGCTTGGGAACTGCCGCGAGAAGCCTGGTGCAAGAAAACTTCAGCTGGCCGAAAGTCGCTGAGAGTTTCGCGCGCACTCTGCACGGCGCCATCGTCGCCTTTACACCTCGTAACACTCCAGGTAACTGAGACCGTCTTTCCTTGTTACGCCAGTCGCAACCCTTTCGGCATGTACTTCTGCGCCTGTAAGGCCCTGTCCCGCAGTTATCTATTGTGTTCAGCGAGCCCCATCTAGAGTTGCAACAGTACATTATCAGGCTCTCATGATTTCCCCCAAAAATTCGCTTTCGAGGTGCAGATGACACTCCCCGGCGCCGGTCTCAAAGTTCTCCGAGCTTTCCAGTCAATGCGCGGCTCTCACAAGGCCGTCTTCACGGGAATCATTTTGCTCCCGTTGCTGGCGGCTGTGGGATGCTCGTCGATAGCGCCAAACCCATCCAACGCGGCCAGTAACCCTTTGCCTAACGCGTCCATCAAGCTCACGCCAGACAACCAAACGGCAGCGGCGGGTAGTAAAATCCAGTTTTCGGCCCTGGTCAGCAACACCAGCAACACGGCTGTAACCTGGTCCGCCAGCGGTGGCGTCATCAGCGACACCGGACTTTTCACGGTTCCCAATAGTAAGGCGGGCACCGTTTTTGAGATCGTGGCCACCAGCCGCGCCGACTCTTCCGCTCGGGCCGCTACCACTCTGGCAGTTGCCTCCCCGTCATCGAATGGCACTCCCGCTCCAGAACCTCCTACACCTTCCGGCGCTGACAATCGCTATTGCAAGGCCGGTGACATTCCGAATTTTGGGCCAGCCGACGGCCCAGCAGCTGTACCGAGTGCCTGCTACCAGACCGCCCAGGGCTCCACTCCTTCGCCCGGCGCAGTGACTCAAGTCTCTCCCAGTTCGAAACTGCAAACTGCCGTTGATAACGCAAGCTGCGGCGATACCCTGGTCCTGCAGGCTGGTCAAACCTATTCCGGATTCACCCTGCCCGCCAAGAATTGCAACGCCGGCCATTACATCACCATTCGCAGTAGCGGCTTGGGTTCCGGCCTGCCTGCTGAAGGGGTACGAGCCACGCCCTGCAATGCAGGCGTTTCGTCGCTGCCAGGCCGTCCCGATTTGAATTGCACTTCTACAAGCAATGTCATGGCCAGGGTTGCTGGCGCGGCCAAGGCTTCCCAAGTCATAAAAACCGATGCCGGGGCCAACTACTATCGTCTGATTGGACTGGAAATCGCCGATACCGGCGCCAATGGTGTAACTGGAGGCTTCTACGACCTCGTTTTGCTCACCAGCGCAGACCACATTATCTTCGATCGTTGCTGGATGCACGGCTCACCCATCGGCGAAGATGTGAAAGGTGTGGAGTTCTCCAGCAGTTCTTATGTCGCCGTAATCGACTCTTACATCTCCGATATCCATTCCAAGCTTTCTGGCTACGGAGCAGATTCCGCGGCGATTGGTTCGGTCACTGGCACCGGACCGGTTAAGATTGTAGACAATTTTCTCGAAGCCTCGGGCGCTTCCATCTTGTGGGGAGGCGGCGCGGCGTCGGCCAACATTACCGACGTCGAACTACGGCGCAACCATGTGTTCAAACCCTTAACCTGGTGGAGTCACAGCACCTCCTATTTCGGCACGGCCTTTGCAGTGAAGAACCTGTTCGAAAGTAAGAGTGGCATCCGCGAACTGGTCGAGGGAAATATCTTCGAAAACAATTGGGCCCAGTCTCAAAAAGGCACAGCCATTCTCTTTAGTCCGAAGAACCAGTATGGGGAATGTCCTGGTTGTACCGTTCACGACATTATTTTCCGCTATAACATCGTTCGCCATGCGGTGAACGGCATCGGCATGTCCTCCGTCTATGCCACTACGTGCGTGGGCCAGGGTGGGAACGGAACCGGAAGCTGCCTATATTCATCGGGCGGACTTTACGGCCTCAGTATTCACGACAATCTTCTCGACGATATCAACGAATCAACCTATTCGCCGGGTAGCTGCTGCAGCGATGGATATTTGTTCGCGCTCAACACGAACCAGCCCACCAATTGGCCCCACGACATACTCATTGAACACAACACGGGTTTCCCCGTCGGCTCGGGTACCGCGAGTATCATCATCAATGCTGCGCCGGAAGTTTTCACCAATTTTTCGTTCAATAACAACCTGATGACTTCCGGCAGCGGGGGGTTCCACCAAACACTTCCGGGCAACAAACTGCCAGGGTGTGGAGCGAAAAATGGCTCCGGTATGACCGGTACACTGAACGGATGCATGGGAACTACTTGGGCGGCGACAGGAAATGTGCTCATAAACTCCTCCCCGAATTCATCGAAGTTCCCTGGAGATCCACTTCCTCAGGACAATCGCGAAGCTTCAAGCCCCAGCTCGGTAGGCTTCGTGAACTTCAACAACGGAAATGGCGGCGATTATCACTTGCTCCCTAGCAGCCCCTACAAATATGCGGCCGCGGACCAAAAAAACCCGGGCGCGGATATTGATATCATGCAGACGGCTACAGCTGGGGTGCTGTGATCGCCCACAACCTTCGCCGGGAGTCCTGAGATCCACTTCTGCTGATCTGTGACGACTAGAAAGAATCGTCACTCGGCGAACCAGTTCATTCCGCTGTCGGTTCAAGGCGGTAGCTCGATTGGAATGCTAAGAGATCGCCTAGCAAAGCGCTGGGCGGGCTTCTGGACAGTGGCTCCTGCAAAAGGTTTAAGTCGATCCGAAAGTAGCGCAACTTCCTGAGAATCCTCGTGTAATAATATTCGCGGGTCTATTCCCTCTGCGAAATTTCCGCGCGAAGTATGTATGCATCATCTTCTGAGAATTCTGTCGCAACCCGTTTCTTTCTTGCTGCTGGTTGTTGCATTGTGCCCAGCACAGACAGCAACCCAGGGAGGAGGCGTCGATGGGCCAGCGGAGTTGCCTCGCGTTTACATCAAAAGTTCCCCGGCTGACACGCCTGCACCGGGGAAGGTGTGGAAGCTAAAGGCGGGCGATTCCGTGCAACAGGCCCTGAACCGGGCTTCGTGCGGTGACACCATTGCACTCCAGCCGGCATCCAGCTTCGACGGCTCTTTCGAACTGCCCTCAAAGTCCTGCGACGATAACCATTGGATTATTCTTCGGACCGCCAGTCCAGACTCAAGCCTGCCTGCAGAAGGCACGCGCGTCAGCCCCTGCTATGCCGGAGTTTCTTCTCTTCCAGGCAGACCTGTGTTTCCATGCAGTTCTGCCCAGAATGTGATGGCCCGCATCGGCGGATCCAAAGGCAACAACAAAATCGTCAGCAACGGCGCCGGCGCAAATCACTACCGCTTGGTCGGTCTTGAGATTGCCGACACGGGCGCAAACGGTCCAGCCGGCGGCTTCTGGGATCTCGTCTTCTTAAGAGGCGCCAGCCACGTTATTCTCGACCGTTGCTGGATCCACGGTTCGCCTACCGGCGAAGACGTGAAGGGAGTGGTGTTCGAATCCAGTTCCTACATTGCCGTCGTCGACTCCTTCATTTCTGACATTCACTCCAAGACTTCCGCCAATGGAGCCGACTCATCGGCAATCGGCTCGGTGAGCGGCATTGGACCAGTCAAGATCGTGAATAACTTTCTGGAAGCGGCTGGCGAAAATGTGCTGTGGGGAGGAGGCCGCGCCGATACGACCTTATCCGACATTGAGTTTCGCCACAATTACGTCTTTAAGCCTCTCACCTGGTGGCATAAGCACCCCAGCTTCTTTGGCACTCAGTTCGCGGTGAAGAACCTCTATGAGACCAAGAACTCAGTTCGCGAGTTGATCGAGGGAAACATTTTCGAAAACAATTGGGCGCAATCTCAAAAGGGCACCGCAATCCTGCTGTACCCAAAGAACCAGTACGGTGAGTGTCCGGCCTGCACCGTGCATGACCTGACCTTCCGGTACAACATCCTGCGCCACACCGTCAACGGCATGACCATCAATACAAGCTACGCAACCACCTGCCGCGGCGAGCCGGGAAATGGCACCGGACACTGCCGATTCCCGTCCGGCGAAATCTCCAACGTAAATATCCACGACAATATCCTGGAGGACGTCAACACCAAAACCTACGCCCCCGGCGATTGCTGTTCCAATGGATGGCTCTGGTCGATCGGAACGAACCAGGAAAAGAATTGGCCCCATGACGTGGTCATCGAACATAACACCGGGTTTCCAACAGGAACAGGCATTCTTATAACGACGGACGGCCCCGAGGTCCAGATCGAAAGATTCGCCTTCCGCAACAACCTGGTGGGCTCCGGCGACGGCGGCATTCGTGCGTTTCCTCCCGGTGGGGGACGTCCAACCTGTCAGGGAACGGATGGAGCTACCGGAATGTTGGAGCGCTGCTTCGGCAATGCCTGGATTCTCACCAACAATGTAATCGTGCAGACGAACGACAAGCCTAGATTGCCTGGGGACCCATATCCAAAAACGCCCCATTGCGGCGCTCTGAAGACCTGCCAGCAGTTCTTTCCCAATGATTGGAAAGCGGTTGGTTTTGTCGATTTCCACAACGGGGACGGAGGCGATTATCACCTTGCTTCATCCAGCCATTACCGAAAAGCAGGATCAGACGGCAAAGACGTCGGAGCAGACATAGATGCTGTCTTGGCTGCGACGAAAGGGGTCGCACCCTGAGCCTGCACCATCCAAGAAATCAAAGCCTGGCGCGGTGCCGGACGTAACCTGCGACAACTGGATGGGCTCTGATATATTTACGGCAAATCATGCTTTTCGCTCTTGCTTGCACTCTGGCGCGTGGATATTGCGCCTGAAAATCAATGAAGCAAATTCTACGAAAAGGGTTGAAGGACATCATCGTCGACGACGTTCCTGACCCGGTCGCCAGCCCGCATCACGTCCTCATCCGGCCTGTGTATTCTCTCATCAGTAGCGGAACCGAAACTGCCAGCATCCATCAGGAAGGGGTTCTGAAAGCCGTCGCTGACAATCCCTCCCAGCTTGGCAAGATCTGGGCTGTGCTCAAGGCCCAGGGCCCGCTCAGCACTTTGGCCGAAGTTAGAGCTAAATTCAGCGAGTATGCGGTGCTCGGATATGCGGGCGCTGGTCTGGTGGCGGAGAAACACCCCACGATCACCGATCTCGAAATAGGAGACCGCGTCGCCTACGGCGGCGAGGGAACTGGGCATGGAGAAACTATCTCCGTGGGACGCAATCTTGCGGCGAGAATTCCCGAGAACGTTTCGTTTGATCACGCCTGCTTCACCACCCTGGGCAGCATCGCACTCAACGCGGTGCGCATCGCAAATATTTCTCTCGGAGAGCGGGTCGCGGTTATCGGACTCGGCCTGGTCGGTCAACTGATTGCCCAACTCGCCCGCTTGCAGGGTGGCTTCATTGTGGCAACCGATCTCAAGCCGGATCGCATCGAACTGGCGCGCCAGCTCGGTTCCGATGTGGCACTGGCTGGAAGTTCAGAATTGTCCGGGCAGATTCGGGCATTAACCAACGGCCAAGGCGTGGACTGCGCAATCATTGCGGCCGCCGCGAAATCGGACGCACCTTGCCGCGTTGCAGTTGACATCTGCCGCGATCGCGGCCGCATCGTTGACGTGGGCGCCGTGGAGTTGAGCTTTCCCTGGTATGAGACTTACCTGAAAGAGATTCAGGTGCTGATGGCGCGGGCCTACGGACCCGGAAGTTATGATCCCGCCTATGAGCGCCAGGGCCAGGACTATCCGTTCCCTTACGTGCGTTGGACCGAAAACCGCAACATGGAGGAATTCCTGCGGCTTGTATCGCAGGGTCGCATACAGATCGACCCTTTGATCACGCACCGATTCCCCCTGGAAGACGCGTCCAGGGCTTACGAAACCATTCTGGATCCTTCCACGAACAGCCTGGCCGTACTGGTGAAGTATCGGGCTGCCGATCTGGCTGAGCCTCTCGCGGAATATCGGCCAAGACGGCGCGTCGAAGTGAACGGTCACACCGGCGCATCGTCTGCCATTGGCGTCGCTCTCGTGGGTGCGGGAAATCTGGCTCGCTGGGCCCACCTGCCGAACCTCACAAAGACCCCCGGAGTACGCCTGCGCGCAATCCATTCCTCCAGTGGAGCGCGCGGCAAAAGCTATGCCCTTCGCTTTGGAGCGGAGTATTGCGCCAGTGACTACGCCGAAATTCTCGCGGACCCGGAAATCCAGGCAGTGGTGATCGTAAGCCGCAACCAACAACACGCCTCGCAGGCGCTCGCGGCTCTGCGCACGGGAAAGCACGTCTTTGTCGAGAAGCCGATGGCACTAACGCAAGAGGAATGCCGTGAGCTCGCTCAAGCGGTTGAAGAAACTGGAAAACAACTTACCGTTGGATTCAACCGGCGCTACGCGCCGACTTACCTTTCTCTAAAAAAACAAATCGCGAAACGAAATGGCCCGGCGGTGTTGAATTGCCGTGTCAATTCGCCGGGAATTTCAGGATCGTATTGGATGGCTGATCCTGCGACCGGCGGCGCCATCCTCGGGGAAGCGTGCCATTTTGTAGATTTGATGTATTGGCTGCTCGATTCTGAACCCATCGAAGTCTCCGCATATTCCCTGCCCACAGGCAAGAAAGACCCTATCGGAGAAAATAATCTTGTTGCAGCCTTTCGCTTTGCCGATGGCTCAATCGCAAATCTGACTTATTGCACAGTAGGAAGCCGGACCTCCGGAGGCGAGCGCCTGGAAGCATTCACTGCCGGAGCCGGCGCCGCCGCCGAGGATTTCAAACAGTCGATCATCCGCACCGGCATGGTCCGCAAGAGCTCAAGCTGGTTTGCTGAAAAAGGCTACGAGGCCCAGATGCGGTCCTTTTTTGCCGCGCTGAAGCAAGGCAAGCCGCCTGACATCACGGTTCGCGACGGTGTGCGCTCGACGCTCGGCTGCCTCCGCATGCTTCAGTCCGCACGGGAGCATACGCCCTGCGCCATCGACATCGAAGATTTCCTCGCTTCTCCGCCCCAATGAGAGTGCTCCAGCTAGGTCCCTATCCGCCGCCACATGGCGGAGTGCAGAGTAATCTGGTGGCGATCCGCACTTTCCTAAGGCATCAGGGCGTGCCCTGCGCTGTCATTAACATTACACGGCACAGAAAACCTGATTCCGACGAGGTCTACTATCCCCGCACCGCCGTTGGACTGATTCAGGTTCTCGCGCGACTGGACTACGACATCCTTCATCTTCATGTGGGAGGGATGCTGACCCGCAGGCTCCTCGGTCTTGCTCTGGTCTGCACTCTCCAGCGTGGTTGCAAGTCGGTGATGACATTTCACTCCGGCGGCTATCCTACCTCCGCCCAAGGCAAATCGATCGGACCAAATTCCCTGGCTGGTGTTGTTTTGCGACGCTTCGACGGTTTGATCGGTGTGAATCAGGAGATCATTCGTTTTTTTCAGCGTCTGGGTGTCTTGCCGGAACGTACGCGATTGATCCACCCGCATTCTTTTTTGCCCGAAGAGCAACCGGCTACTTTGCCGCCGCCTCTTGCCCCTTTTTTCAGCGACCACAACCCCGTGCTCATTTCAGTGGGGTTGCTGGAACCGGAGTACGATCTTCCGCTGCAAATCGAAGTTCTGGGACAGGTCCGCCAAAAGTTCCCTTCCGCCGGCTTGGTTATGATTGGGTCTGGAAGCGTGGAGGAGGAAGTCCGTGGCAGAATCCGGGCATGCTCTTACGCTAAGCACGTCCTGCTCTGTGGCGACGTCCCGCACGCCGCAACCATGCAGGCAATTTCGCGAGCCCATGTGATGCTGCGTACCACTCTCTATGACGGGGATGCGGTCTCGGTTCGAGAAGCCCTTCATCTGGGCACGCCCGTCATCGCCAGCAACAACGGAATGCGCCCTGCTGGAGTCCACTTGATTCCCAAGTCAGACTTGCAGGCACTTCTACACGCTATCGAAGACGCACTTGCCGGACCCTCGGATCGCAAAGCGGCAGCCGGCAGTGATGACAGCAATCTGCAAGCGGTGCTGGATTTCTACCGGGAACTGACGGGCGAGAAGAAACTTTGAGACCGCGAACCCGCAGCGCTCTTCAAATCCACGACAGATCGCGGGTTACCAGCAATTTGCCCAGCGGAGTCTTCGCCTTCAGATAAAGTTTGCTGTCGAAATAAGTCCGGTAGGTGGTCCTCATCCGCTTCAGGTCCGCTCGGTCGAGCGCACTCTGATCTTTCGTTCCCAACTCGTATCCCAGCTCTTTCAGCGTCCCGCCCACAAGCCCTTCAAACATTGCCAGGTTCTCCGGGGTGTAACTTTTTTTCCAGCGTCCAGCGGGATTGAATGCTTCCGATGAGCCCTCTTTGAAGGAAGTGTTGGGAGCGCTCACTGAACCGATCCCCACTTTCTGAATGCGGTCATAGTCGAGATCGTGATCGATAAAGGAACCAAGCCTCGCTAGAGTCTCCACGGGCCGCCCCACCAGTTCTTCAAATTGCAATTCGGTGTAGTCGCCGCCGAGATCGCGCCCATCTCTGCGGCCCTTGTTCACCATCCACTCCCAATACACTCCTGCGACCATCACGGATGGCGTCTTATCCCACGGCAATCGGCGGATGTAACCCTGCTTGTCGGTCGAAAGCGCCACATCCCTTCCGTCACGAATGATGTGAATAATCAGAGCATCCGGGATCGTCTCCTTGATTCGATGCAGGTGCAGCAGATGCTCCGGCGTTGTGTCGGCCCATCGTTCCACGCCTTGCTTGGCGGCCATCTGCTCCATGATGATGCGGAGAAAGTCTCCACCATTCCTGCACTCCGCCCTAACTCGTTCTTCCAATGGACCCTTTTCCAGTTCCGACAGAGCATAGAGGCGGGTTTTATACCAGGCGTCCAGGAGTCGCCGTTGATTGCGGGCCACGCTAAGATCGCCAAACCGCGGCTCCAGTAGATTGATGACATTCGATTCTGTGCGGTAAACCGCGAAATTTCCGGACGACAACAGCATGTGATACAGCAACGTCGTGCCCGACCGCCCGCAACCCAGCACGAACACCGGCGCTTTGCTGCGACGTCTTACCCCCAGCGGAGTCGCCTTCATTGTGTTTTCTAGACTCTGCATCACCGATCGTTCGTTTCGAAGCTTTAGTTTGAGGTACTTTCCGGGTGCGCGGATACTACGGCCGCCTCCGTCTGGACAGGCTCCTGTGCTGTCTCATGGGCAAAGATGTCGGGCGGCCGGCGTTCCGTGTTCCATTGCGGCCGAGACTCTATAAAGTTTCGGTGCCACAATTCCAGCACCAGCATCCGCCACAACAGTCCGGAACGATTTCTTCGTCCGCGCACGTGCTCATCCACCAGCGACTTCACGGCCGCGGGCTTGAAATATCCGCGCTGCAACGTACGCGGCTCCAGCAGCACCTTCAAGAACTGATCCTTCACATCGTTTCTCATCCACTCCACCAGGGGCAACTGAAAGCCCTGCTTCCTGCGGTGCAACAGAGCGGAAGGAATCCCCAGACGCTCTGCCAGCTTCTTCAGAATATGTTTGCGCCTTCCGCCGCGAAGTTTCCATTCGACAGGAAGAGAAGTAACCCACTCCACCACTTTGTGGTCCAGCATCGGGACTCGCACTTCGAGAGACGATGCCATACTCATTCGATCGACTTTGGTCAAAATGTCACCGACCAGGTAGGTTTTGGTGTCGAGGTAGAGCAACCGGCCTAGCGGATCCTTGGCGGGAGCTTCATCGTAAATCTGCTGCCACTGCTTCAAAGGATCGGGCAACCGGCCAGCAGCTTGCAAGAACGACTCTGTAAACAAGCCCCGTTCCCGGTGCAACGCTGGAAAGAACGAGATATCATCCAGGTAACGGTCTCGCGCATTCAGTGACGCATTCCAGGCCAGATTCTTACCATAGATTCCATCAGGAATGTAGGCGTGAATGGCATTGCGATAAATTCGACCCATCCAAGCAGGCAGGCGGTCGAACTTCTGCCGATCGGTCGCGACCATATACCGGTCATATCCAGCGAAGAGTTCATCTCCGCCGTCCCCGGAGAGCGCCACCGTAACCTGCTGTCTCGCCATCCGGCACACATAGTAGGTAGGCAGCATGGAAGAGTCGCCAAAGGGCTCTTCCATCATTTGGGAAAGATAGGTCAGAGTCTCTTCGAGATTTGGATCGAGCACCAGTTCGTGATGATCGGTGCCAAACCGCTCCGCCACCATGCGGGCGTATTCCGATTCGTTGAACTGCTCCGCCTGGAAGCCGATTGAAAACGTCTTCACCGCCCCCGAACTCACCCGCGCCATCAAGGCCACGATGATCGAAGAATCCACGCCTCCGCTCAGTAGCGCTCCCAGTGGTACGTCACTGATCAGACGGACGCGCACGGCCTCTTCCAGTTGCTTCTCCAACTCTTCCAGACACCCTTCCTCGCTGATCGCCGGATGCGTGCCATATTCGGGCAAATCCCAGTACCGGCGGATCTTGACTTCGCCCTTGCAGAATTCCATCAGGTGCCCGGCGGGCAGCTTGTGAATGCGTTGGAACGCGGTGTGCGGATCGGGAATGTATCCGAAGTAGAAATATTGCAGCAGGCCTTCCGGATTGATCTCTGCTAGTTCCGGATTCACCGCCAGGATGGCCTTAATTTCCGACCCGAAGAGCAAGCGGCCCTGGTGCAGAGCATAGTGCAGAGGTTTCTTGCCCATCCGGTCGCGCGCGAGCAGCAAAAGCTCCCGGCGCTCGTCGTACAAGGCAATAGCAAACATGCCGCGCAGTTTTTGCACGCAGTCCGATCCCATTTCCTCATAAAGGTGAAGGATCACCTCAGTATCGGAGTGGGTATAGAAGCAGTGGCCGCGGCCCTCGAGCTCCTGACGGAGTTCAGGAAAGTTATATATCTCTCCGTTGAAGACAGCCCACAGAGTGCGGTCCTCGTTGTGAATCGGCTGCCGTCCGCCGGCGAGATCAATGATGCTCAATCGCCGCATGCCCAGTCCCACCGGCCCGCGCGCATAGACGCCTTCATCGTCAGGACCACGGTGAACAATGGTCTGGCACATCCGGCGGACATCCGCCGCGTCAACCGTGTCGTTCGACCGGCCAATGATGCCGGCTATTCCGCACACTGTCGCACCTCCGAGCTTTCCAGCGCGGAACCTGATTCCACGGTTAGCGGCCGGCGTCCCTGAACGGCGATGGGCTGATCGATCACTCGCAAGTCTTGCAGCCCGCAGCTTTCAAACCACCGGAAAACTTCTTCATAGGTATGCTTGGACTGATACCAGGGCGAGTACCAGTCAAACGTATCCAGCACTCGCCACGTGGCGTCTTTGTGGAATGCCATGGGAATCAGCCACGCCAGCGCGGCACTCGCAGGCTTCCCCACCAGCGGAATCCTCCGAAAAATCCGATGCAAGACGTAGAGCGGGATCACGGCATAACAAAGTTTGTACAGCATCTCCGGAGGCATGCGGCGGGTCACTTTCCGGTAAACGTCGCTCATGCGGTACCAGGGGTTATAGGCGCTGTAAAGCCAGACCGCAATCCTGCCACCGGGTTTCAGCAACTTAGGCAGAACTTTGACTGCCTGCTCGCAATCCGGAGTATGGTGCAGCACTCCAATGCTGTAGATGAAGTCGAAGCTGGCGTTTGCAAACGGCAGTTGAAACACATCGGCCTGAAAGATGACGGCGTTCCGATCCGCCAGGTTCTGGGCTGCGACCTCCGCGGCCAGGCTCAGGTCGATGCCAACTACATGCGCACCCCAGCGCGTAGCCACTTCTGCGAAACGCCCCATGCCGCAACCGACATCCAAAATGAGCTTGCCTGCCAGATCCTCGGGACGAAATCCCGTACGCCGTCGAAATGCATTCTCTGACCAGTGGCTGGTGGCATCATCCAGTTGCGTACGCGCGTGGAGCTTCCACTGAAAGCCGAAACTTCCGGCGTATTTCTGCGCATCCACGAAGCGGACAACGCCGTCCACCGCGGGATAGAGCCTACCGCAGCCCGCGCACACCAGTCCCTCAACGCGCTGATCCAGCCTGCTCTGGCACGTCAGACATCGCAAAATCGTCAGAACTTCATCAGCGAGTCCAGGCCAGTTCCCGTTCGCGCTTTGCGGCATCTCCAAATTTCTTCTTGCTCCCACCCCCGGCATCGCCCTCCTGGGAATCTTTGGCACCCTGTGAAACGCTCGCGATTCGATAAACCGCGCAGATGTAACCCACCATGAAATACGGAAAGAGGTTATATTCCGTCGAGGCGAACATGGCTCCCGAAATATAAGCCGCCATCGCCGCCCACAGCGCGCTGGTCCACAAGCGTATGTCTTCGCTCGACTGATACCCGGGCAGCTTCCGAACCCGCTTTATTTTGCGCAGCGACAGACCGAGCAGCAACACAAAGAGAAACAGACCGGGCAGGCCCGTCTCGGCTCCCAACTCCGTGTATGTGTTGTGTACCACGCGCCAGGTCTGTGTGTAGCTGGGGAAGTTGCCCGGCCCAATCCCAAAAACAGGATGCTTGAACATGATGATGACGCTCTGTTTCATCAGTTCTTCCCGTGCCGCCAGGGAGCCCCGGTCACCGGAGCCTTCGATATTGCCGCGGACCATGCTCTCGATACGGACTAGATAGTGTGGCGTGGCGATGATAACTCCAAGCCCCATCATTCCCGCGAGGACGGCGCTAACCAGCACGATCGTCCGTTTGCCCCGGATGCCGAACTCCCAGATGCAAATTGCTACTGTGACCGTCATCGCAAGCAGGCCGCTTCGGGAATAGGTTGCTACCACTCCCCATAACATGAAGACGAGGCCAATTGCCCAAAATAGCCTTCGCGGCGCCCTCTTCGCCGCGAACAAGAAAGCAACGCACAACGGAAAATTAATGGCGATGTTGATGGCCAGGTCATTCGGATTTTCCAGGATGCCCCTCTGGATGCCCATCAACCTGCCCCATTCCGTACGGTGAGCAAGCACGGAAGCCACCGTTATCACCGCAACCGTGCCGGCCTGAATGGCAAGCAGTTTGCGTAACTCCTTCACTGAAACCACGACCATATAGATCAGGATCGCGACGATGACACCCTTCGAGAACCTGTTCACCACGGCGTCATACGCGCCGCTCCGCCACGCAGCGAACGGAATGCACAATATCATCTGTGCCAGAAGCAGCAACAGAACCTTGAGCTCGAGGCTTAGTTTGAAGCGCTGCTGGGGCGGGACCACGAAAATTAGAGCCAACAAAACTAGCCCGCCTGAGATCTTTCCGATCGGAACCGCGTCCAGGCCGGGAATGAAATCCTCTGGCCGAATCCAGTAGATGAGTGAAAAGAGCACCAGGGCGCGGTAAGCCAGGTTGCTGCGGGCTTCGCTATCGGCCGCGAACCTCCGAGCCCGTTCGGTCCCCCACAGGCGCTGGTTCATTTTTGCTCCGAATCTGCGGCCCAATCGGGTCTCGCCAAAACTGCGATACTCGAACTCCACCGACATTCTGTAGCTTGGGTGCAAACTCTAGGTCGGTGTCCGCCGCCTGTGCCACCTTTGCTGACGCGTCTCGACTTGGAGGTCACGAATGTCATGATTCTCATCTGCTCCAGGCAGCGTTCCGTCGGGCTAAGAAGTTTGCAAAAGCTACCACCGCTGCCGTGTTCAATAACACAAATGTGCCAGCAGCATCCGCGGCGCGTCCTATGCCGCCTGCCTTTACCAGGCGCGCCAGAGCCAGAAGGCCCAGTCCATAGAAGGCAAGTTGCAAAATCAAGGCCACGCGATACACCGGGGCGTTCAGCAACAGAGAAGCGGCCAGCATCGCAGCCAGAGCGAACGGAACCGCCAGCCGCAGCAACTTGTGACTCACGAACCGGAACAGCACCGGATTGTGAACGGTCAAAACCCACGGCGCCAGTTGCAACAGTTGATAGTTACCGCTCAGCGTGCGCACCTTGCGCGCGAACTCCACTGCTCCGCCCAAGTCCGGGGCATCCCAGGCTCGGGCTCGAGGCTCAAACACCACCCGCCGCCCCTGCCGCACCACGTGCAGCGGTACGTAGACATCATCCAATATCGTTCCTGGCGGCACCGTTGTCAGCAACTCCCGACGCACCGCATAGAGCGCACCGGTTGCGCCAACCACCGAACCAGAGGCCGACTCCAATTCTCGTACTCCCTTCTCGATCCGCCAATAAAGTCCCATACCCTGGCCGGTCTCACCGGCCCCGGGATCGCCGAGCATCAGTTCGCCGCTGACACATCCCACGCCCGGATCGGCGAAGCTTTCCAACAGAAGCCGCAGTGCGCCCGCTTCGATCTTCTGCCGCGCATCCGTAAATACGACGATATCGCCATGGGCCCATTGCAAAGCATCGTTCAGCCCGCAAGCCTTTCCCCGCCCCAACTGGTTCATGACGGCCTGCACCCGCGGATTATTCGCGTGCTCCCGTAAAATCGCTTCCGTCCGGTCGGTAGACCCGTCGGAGACGATCACAATCTGAAAGCGCTCCGGGGGATAATCCAGCTCCAGCAAATTCCGCACCTTACTTTCGAGCCATCGTTCTTCGTTGCGAACCACCATCACAATGGAAACATTTGGCTCCTGTTGTGCGCGGAGCACCGGCCACGGCCAAAGGCGGGATTGCAGCCATAACCAGCCGGCGTAACCTGCATAGGTATAGGCGATCAGAAAAGCGGCTCCCCAGAAAACCCACCTCATTGCGCGCCCCGCCCCAGCAGGACAATCTTGATGGTTTGGAACATGATCAGCAGATCGAGGCCGAGTGAGGCGTTCTTGATATAGAAAAGATCGTATTGCAGTTTCTCCCGCGCGTCCTCCAGCGTGTTGCCATACTTGTACTGCACCTGCGCCCAGCCCGTGATTCCGGGCCGCACCACGTGGCGCACTCCGTAGTAAGGAATCTCCCTGCTCAGCCACTCGACAAATTCCGGCCGCTCCGGGCGTGGCCCCACAAAATGCATGTCGCCCTTCAGGACGCACCACAACTGCGGAATCTCATCGAGCCGCGAGGATCGCAGAAACGTCCCGACTCGCGTGATCCGGGGATCATCGTCCGCAGCCCAGGTCGCCCCCGTATCCGCTTCCGCGTCCACCCGCATGGTGCGGAACTTGTAACAATGAAAAACCACTCCTCTCCGCCCCACGCGCTGCTGCCGGTACAAGACCGGGCCAGAAGAATCCAGCTTCACTGCCAGCACAATAAAGGGCAGCAGAGGCAGTGAAATCAATGTTCCAGCCAGCGCTACGAAAAAATTCAGCGCCCGGCGAACCATTCGAAAAAAACCGCTGAAGCGGAAACCATCGGCAAAGATGAGCCAACTCGGATACAACTGCTCGACTTCAATCCTTCCCGAGATCCGCTCCAGCCACGAGGTCGCCTCTTCCACCTTTACGCCGCCCAGCCGCAGGTCCAGTAACTCTTCAACCGGCAGGGTGCCGCGGCGGTCAGGCATGGCGACAATCACGCGATGCACGCCCCTGCCCCGCGCCAAACCCAGCAGGTGCGAGGCCACGCTGTCGCGGGTCAATTCGCCCTCAACATCCCCGGTCCATCCCACCACTTCAACTCCCAGCGCAGAGCGCTCGCGCAGACCTCTCACCAGCCGTTGCGCGCGCTCTCCTGTGCCCAGGATGTAAACCCGCTCGCGCAGAAAGGGCTGTTGCACCATCCAGTGATAAGCCGTGCGCCAGCCCACCAGGGTGAAGGTCAGAATGATGAGCCCGGCCAGCGCGGAACCGTTGCCGGGCAGAATCCCCGGATAGATGAAAACCACGGCGGCTAGGACCAGGGCTACAAAACCCAACACCAGCAACAGCCGGAATATCTGGTCCCACTTCTCTCCCAGACTCGTGGAGTCGTACAGGTCGAACCAGTGGGAAAACAGCAGCACAACGCCCGTGACCGCAAGAATCTTCACATAACCGTACTCAACGTTGAGCAGCAGCCAGCTGTCGTCGCGGTTCTGCAACATCGTTCCCAGCACGAACGAAGTCCAAACGATCAAGGCCTCGCCCACCAGAAGAACCAGCGTGCGCAGTGGATAGTAGACTTTGAACAGCCGGATCACGTTTCCCTGATTCCCTAAGCCTTGGACTCGGTCACATTCTTTCCATACGCCTCGTAGTAATACCTCGAATAAGGGATGGATTCACTATCGGTGCCATTCAGTACGACACCCACCAGGGCCTGATCGGGAAATTCCTGGCGTGCCCGGCGCGCCATATCGACCGGCGTCGCATTGGAGCGCACCACCATCAGCACACCGTCACACGCCTTCGCCAGAACGCTCGCATCGGAAACCGGCACGGCCGGCGGCGAATCGATGATGATCCAGTCAAACAGGGCCTCCACCCGCTGCAGCAGGAACTTCAGCCGTCCATTGGCTACTAATTCGGAGGGATCGGAGATCTGCTGGCCGCTGGGAATAAAGAACAGGTTTTCCATCGGCCCGCGCTGCATAATCGAAAATTCGTCGTTCCCTCCCTGCAGGTAATCGGAAAGGCCTGGGGACGCAGTAGTGCCCAGCATGATGTGCAGCTTCGGGCCCCGCAGGTCAGCATCAATCAGCAGCACCCGGCGTCCATGTTGCCTCACCAGCACCTGCGCCAGGTTTGCCGACGTGAACGATTTCCCCTCTTTAGGCAGCGCGCTGGTCACCAGGATCTTTTTCAGCGCCATCTTCTCCCGCGCGTGATAAAGCCGGGAGCGCAGCGTGCGGAATTCTTCGGTCCCGCGAGCGTTGTCGTCGCTGTTGAAGAACAGCATCGTCTTCTCGTCCGGCTTCCACTGCAGTTGCGGACACCGCGCCAACAGGGCGTCAAGGCTGAAAGGACTGGCGAATGACGGCATTCCGGACGTCAGTGGGACGCCGGAGGAGGGCTTCCCCGCTACCACTGCGACCGCCGGCTCTTCGACCGTTACCACTGGCTGCTCCACCGCCTCGGTGGCGTAGCCAGGCTGGATCGGACCTCCCTGCGATGCCGCCCGCTCTTGTTCGGCTTTCTTCAACGCTTCGTGAATTCTGCTCATAGTTTCCTTTCCTTGGGGAGGTCTTTATCGTCTTCACGCAACCGGTCTGCTAACGTCGCCAGCGACCGCAAGGCTTCTACTAGGTCAAATTTGTCCGGACCTGCAGGCGCCGGCGGTGGCGCCGTCATAGCTCCCGCTGCCGTACCGTCGCCCAGATCGAAGTCCCGGGCCACTCCGTCCACAACCGACGGCACGATCACTTTTTGCTGGTCCACAAACGCACTCACCAGACAGTGTTCGCACAACAGGTTGATGACCCGCGGGATGCCATTGGCGTAGCGGTGAATCGCGATCAATGACTCGGGATCAAAAATCTGCTGGCCGTTCGAGCCGGCGATGCGCAACCGCTGTTGCACATAAGCTTTCGTCTCCTCCAGCGTCAGCGGGTGGGTTTTGGCGCGCAGCGTCAGCCGCTGCCGCAATTGCCGCAGTTGCGGCTGCTTGAGTTTTTGTTCCAGCTCAGGCTGGCCCACCAGCACGATCTGGAGCAGCTTCTCCGTGAAGGTCTCCAGATTGGTCATCATGCGGATCTCTTCCAGCACTTCATCGCTCAGATTCTGCGCCTCATCCACAATCAGCACCGCCGTCTCGCCCGCCCGGTAGCGATCCAGCAGCCAGTTGTACAGCCGCAGCAGGATCTGGCTTTTGGCCTTCGAGTCGCATGGAATGCCAAAGTCGGCCATCATGTAATCCAGAAACTGCGGTGTGTTCAGGCGCGAGTTGAAGATGAAGGCAGTCGCCACCTGCTGGAGCCGCAACCACTCCAGCAACTTATTGATCAGCGTGGTTTTGCCTGTCCCCACTTCCCCGGTAAGCAGCACAAACCCCTTACGGCTCTGGATGCCGTAAGTCAGGCAGGCCAGCGCCTCCTCCGTGTGCCGCGTCAGAAACAGATAGCGCGGGTCGGGATTCACGTTGAACGGATTAGCCCGCAGACCGTAGAACTCTTTGTACATAGTCTTTGCCTAAACGTATTCGCCTACCGCGTTCGCCAAACCCTCTCGCCTAAACCCTGGCCGGTTCCTTTTGCTCCTCGGGCCGCTTTTTCCGGTTCCAGAAGTGTCCTTTGCCGTTCCCATTCTCCGTCACCGTCTGCACCACCCATGGAACCGCCACCAGCATCGGAAGATCCAGTGCGGTCTCGGCGTCGGCCTGCGTGCGGATGGACTTGTCTCGCAACTCCAGCCACAGCGCCAGACCAAACCCCAGAGCCAGACCGGCGCCCAGTCCGCCACCGGCAAATAACAGCCGGTTCGGGAAGCTCGGCGAATCGGGCAGGGTGGCAGGATCCAAGAGCGCCATCTGCTCCCCTTGCTGCTGCTGCTGCGCCTGCGTGGCCATCTTGGACGTGCTCTGCTTGGCAAGATCTTCCTGGTAAACCTTCTGCGCGTTGTCGTAGTCGCGAGCCAGTTCCTTGTACTCCCCTTCAATGGTCGGGCTGGATGCGACCCGGTTCTGATACACCCCAATTTCCTGCTGCAGTTTCTTCTGATCGCGAGTCGCCTGCGCGATCAGGTCCTGATACTGGTGAATCTGCAGCCGCAGTTGACGAATCTCCGGCGGCTCGGTTCCAGAGCCCTTGTCGTTCGCTACGTCGCCTCCCTTTGTGGATGCGTCGTTGATCTCCGCCAGCTTCTTCCTCACCTGGTCGATATCCGCCTTGGTCTTGATCACATCGGGATGGTCGTCCGTGTACCGAGCCTGCAAATCGATAAGCTGGGCCTGCAATTGTGAGAGCTGGGTCTGCAGTGTTTGCGGATTGCTCGACGACTGCGACGTTTTCCACGCCGCCAGTTGTTGGGCCAGCAACGATTCGGTATAGGACTTGTCCTGGGTCGCCCGGTTCAGGTTTTGCGTGTTGGCGTCGAGCTGCGAATTTAATCCCCCCAGAATCTTCATGTTGCTGTCTTCGTCGCCCGGAAGCTGCCCCATGTGCTGATTCTTGAAGGCCGCCAGCTTCTTATCCATATCGTCGAGGCTTTGCTTGGCATCCGCCACCTGCTTGGTGAGGAAATCCGTTGTCCCCTGCGATGCGTCCTGCCTCGACTTAAGGTCCTCTTCCAGCAGCATCGAGGTCAGGTCGGTGCATATCTGCTGGGCTTCGCGGGCGGTCGACGCCGTATAGTTCACATAGAAGCCGGGAACCGGATTGCCGCCGGGCTTTTTCTTTCCACCCGCGCCAATCTGCGCCATCTCCGTCACTACCGGTTGGATCAGCGTAGGTGCTTGGCTCTGGATGCCCGTCACCACATCCTCAACGCTCTGTCCTCCCTTGGCTAATCCCAGTCTGTCCACCATGGGCCGCAGGCGGGCTGGACTCAATACGCGTTGCTCGATCGTGGTAATGTGCTGCGTCAGATCCTCGGTAAAGACCTGTTGCACCACCACGTCCGGAATCTTCGGCGCCTCCACCAGCACCAGGGACTGCGAAGTGTATTTGGCCGGGAAAACATAGGAGACCAGAAATCCGGCGAGCGGCGCCAGCAGCGCCGGAATCAGAATCACCTTCATCCGGCGGCGCAACATTGCCAGATAATCGTCCATGCCTAGTTCGCGGTTTTCCATAAATTCATTTCCCGTTCCGCCGGCCTTAATGGCCGGCTTCAAAATTAGTCCAGCCGGATTGGCCGGGGAGTCCAATCCACTCCAATCGAACCCACATGCCTCTGCGAATTGTTGCTGCACGAGACCGTCGTCGAACCCGAAGAAGCTGCCGGCAACGGACACGCAGTATCGAAAGCCAAATCGTTGAACTGATAGCTCACAAAGCCGCGCAAGCTGCGCCCGAACTGACGGTGAAGGCCCACACCGGCGTAACCGTAGCTAAGTTTGTTGGCGTTGACTGCCGACCCAGTAAGTTGCAAGCGTTTGTTCTTGGCATAGCCGAAGTCCGCGAAGACGTCCCAGATGCGGCTTAACGGTCTGCGCACGTCGAGGTGCGCAATGTCGCTTTGTGCACCTGCGAACACTCCGTTGCCACTTGTGTTGTAACGCTGATACGTGAGGGCAAGGCTGGTTTTGGGGAATCGGTAGCGCAGCGATGCACGGCCGGCCACGCCAAGATGGTTCGCTCCCTGCGGCACGGAGATCAAGGTGCCTCCCAACAGCGGGCACAGTTGCACGGGAACACCGGCAACACTGCACACAAGACCGCTGGCCTCAATATGCGTAAACTGTGGTCCGGCTCCGATGGTGAAATCCATCCGTCCGGAAATGCGGTGCCCGTACATCGCTTGCAACACATGCGAGTGAAACGAGGTGCCCGTGGTGGAAAAATCAAATGCCTGGTAGCCATAGCTCAGCGCCACCTGGTCCTTCGCGCTTAGCACGCGGTCGTATCCGACTTGCGCGGTAAACTCGCGGCTGCCAATAAAGTTAATGTTCGCCTGGGTCACGCCACCAACCAGACTCTGCGCATCGATACTCCCAAAAAAATGAACGATCCCGTATCCTGCAGCGAGGGTCACGGCCGATTTCGGCGACAGGTTCTCAACGATATCCGCCAATCCCACGTTCGAGAGGCGAGGTATATGGCCCAGCGAAACTCCGCCGCCTCCAGTGAAAGCGTTATTCGCACCGCCGAACGCGCTGGCGCCCAGCATTCCCGCGCCCAGGCCGCCCAGGCCCATGTTGTAAGCCCCACTGCCGCCGTAGGCACCGAAGCCGAAACTGCCTTCAGGCAGATAACTGAAGGAGTCGCGGATCGCCAACTGCCCGCGCTTCCAGTTAATCCGGTTATCCAAATCGAACTGCTGCAGTTGCTCCAGTCCAATTCCCTTGCGGCTGTAGTAGGCCGCGCCGCCGATATAATCCATCGCCACGTCGTAGTTCTTCCAGAGCTTTTGCAGGGTCAGGCTTCCCAGACCGCGCGTGACTGAGCCCACAGAGGCTCCCCCCCCGATCGTATTGCCAATATTCGAGTCCACCGACTCGCTGAAATGAAGACCGGGCAACAGAAAACTTTCCGGCGCCGCATGGGGCTCCAGACCGGGCTGGTCGATCGCGGAAATGGGCGGGTTCTCGCTCACCGTAGGTACAGGATTCTCCTGCCCGAAGGCGGGCACTGGGGCAGGCGCAGGCGGCTGGTTCTCGTCGCCTTGCGCCCAGGCCACGCTCGCCACAAACAGGCTCAGCGTTAGGGTCGAAATGATTTGGCCTTTTTTCATCCGTTTCCTCTTCCACTGTCTCTCTTACCGAACCTTGCACCACAACAATCCTACGGAACAACGCTCCTACGGGACCACGATCGTGTCTCCCGGTTTGAGCACAATATTCTGCTGCGGGTCTCGTCCTTTAATCGCGTCCTTGTAGTTAAACCGTATCTTTATCTGCTGGCCATCCTGCATGCGCAGCAGGTAAATCGCTTTGAGATTGGCAAACTGCGTAAAGCCTGCGCTGGAGAGCGCCTGCAGCATTGTCATATGCGGAAGCAATGCCATGGCGCCGGTATGCGTCACCTCACCCAGCACGTAAATCCGCTGGCTGTTCATCGCCGTCACCACGACCGTGACCCGCGGGTCCGCAATATATTTTTTCAGCTTTTCCTTGATCGAGTTGCCCAGCTGCATGGGAGTCATCCCCGCGGCCTGTACATCATCCAGCAGCGGTATGGAAATCTTCCCGTCGGGCCGCACCGGCAGGGTCACGCTCATGTCGGGTTCTTTCCAAACCGTGATGTGCAGCGTATCGTCGGCCCCGATCACATAATCGGAGGGCACCTCCGGAGCTGGGCGAACCTCTGGCACGGCAGCTTTATCCGCCTTGCCGGAACTATCATGGGTGTCGTCCTGGGCCCGCATACTGGCGGTCACAAACCCCAGCAGCACCAGGCACGCCAGCATCGTTACCTTCTTCATGCACTCTCCTGTCAAACTTAGGAAGCCCCGTACTCGGAGCATCCCATCTGTTTAAGCTTGTACAACAAAGCCTTGTAGCTGATCTGCAATTCCTCGGCGGCGCGGCGCCGGTTCCAGCGGGTGCGGGTCAACACTCGCAGAATGATTTCCTTCTCCGCTTCGCGCGAGGCCGCGCGGGACGCCTGCTTCAGTGAAACCTTGCTGCCGTTGCTGCCCACATCCGGCCGCAGCAGCATCGCGCGCAAGCCGCCCATCGCAACCGCTTCATCTCCCAGCGCCACGATCGCCTTGGCGGCATTCTCCAGCTCGCGCACGTTCCCCGGCCAGGAATACTCCTGAAACAAACGGTGCGTCTCCTCGCTCAGGACCGGCACCGTGCGCTGAAAATCACGTCCATACTTCCGCAGAAAATGTTCCATCAGCACCGGAATATCTTCCCTGCGCTGGCGCAGCGGGGGAAGCCGCAAACACACTCCGCTGATCCGGTAATACAAATCCTCGCGAAGATTTCCCGCCCTTACTTCCGCTTCCAGGTCGCGGGCACTTCCGCAGATAAAACGCGCCAGACCCTGGGCCGGGCCTTGGGCCGGAACATGCGCCTGAGAATGCCCGCCGTTAGCGGGTTCCCGGGTCAGGGCCTGCAGCAACCACGCCTGCCCCTCTGCGCTCAATTCCGCCACTTCTTCCAGGAAAACTGTGCCCGCTCCGCTCAGACCGGACTCCACGTCCGAGCTTGCAAACTTGTCCAGCGTGGCGCAACGAGCTACCCGGAAGGGCTGCCTTCCGTGCCGCGACAGGTCGTGAACGCGCCGGGCGGTCGCCTTCTTGCCTGCTCCCGTCTCGGCCAGCAGTAGAACTGGAACTTCGCTCTGAGCTACCTCCCGCATCACCGCTTCCACGCCCCGCATGCTTGGACTCACGCCTTCCACGAAGTCCATCCTCACCGGCCCGTGAGCAGCGGTCTGCGTATTTTTCGCGACTTGGCGGATTTCTGGCATCTATCGACCTTTTCTCACGGGAAAAGAACCCAACACGCAGACGCACCCAGAGTCTTCTTAAGAGCACGGCACGTGCCATCTAATGTCCCGCTGGGGAAAGATCGCATTACGAGTTTAACGCCATGTTTTCAAAAGTATATAAGCGGAAACCCAGCTTGGGAGGGAGAAAAATGTACTCCACCTAACCTACGCCTTTCCGCACAAAAGAGAAAGTATTTGCCTAATCGAGGGTAACCCCAGTTCACTTCAGCCCTTCGGAATGGGGAAATAGTCCCAACCCCTTTCCCTCCAATGATATGGAGACACCGAAGAAACACATAGCGCCTCTATATCCCGAAGAGCAAAATGGCGGTCCCCGGAGGAGTTCGCAACACCTTGGCAAATTAGGCACCTTACCCTGAAAAATCGGGCGTTGGTTGTTGGGAAACTCGAGTTACTTCGCGGTCGGGCTTTTGATTGCGGCCCATTCGCGCTTCGCTTATGCTGGATGATATCCCCTTGGTGATAGAGTCTCTTCGAGTGACCCAAGTGTTGCAATCCGAGCCCCCACCCACCCCGGTGCCCGACGCTGGCGCGGCAAGGCCTTCATGGTGGCACGCAGCCGTTATCGGCGGGCTATTGCTCTGGCTGTACTTCCCAACCCTCTCTCATCTGGTCGGACAATGGTGGACCGATCCCAATTTCTCTCACGGCTTCTTCGTACCTCTGTTTTCCGCCTTCGTGGTCTGGCAGGAGCGCTCCCGGCTCACCAACCTGCCCCGGACTCCCTCGTGGTGGGGCCTTCTGTCCCTTGCCTTCGGACTATGCGTGCTCATCGTCGGCCAGATGGGCGCTGAACTTTTCCTTTCCCGTTTATCGCTGTTGATCATCCTGGGCAGCTTGACCATCCTGTTCCTCGGATGGAGTTTCTTCCGCGCCCTTCTCTTCCCTTGGGCATTCTTGCTCTTGATGATTCCCATCCCAACCATCGTCTTCAACCAAATTACCTTCCCGCTTCAGTTGCTAGCGTCTAAAGTAGCCAGCACGACCCTGCCCTGGATGGGAGTGCCCGTCTTACGCGAGGGCAACGTCATCATCCTTCCGGCGATGGCTCTCGAAGTCGCGGAGGCCTGCAGCGGCATCCGCTCTTTGATGTCGCTGGCCACCCTCGCCGTTATCTATGGCTATCTGATGGAGCGTAAAGTCTCCGTGCGGGTCCTGTTGGCGCTGGCCTCGGTTCCTATCGCCGTCGCAGCCAACAGCCTGAGAATCGTGGGCACAGGATTGCTGGTGCAATACTGGGACCCAGAAAGAGCGGAGGGCTTCTTTCACGAGTTCTCTGGATGGCTGATTTTTGTGGTTTCCCTCGTCATGCTCTATCTTCTGCATCGCGTCGTTCGCATTTTCTGGCACGAAGAAGGGACTGAATCATGAAGGCACTCGGCCTATTGCGCTTCGCTGTCGCGGCCGCGCTGATCACCCTCACCGCCATACTGTTGCAGGCGCGGACCCGCACCGAAGTCATTCCCCCGCACTTGCCGCTCTCGTCTTTCCCCGCGCAGCTGGCGAACTGGGACAGTACCGAGATCGTGCAGGACAAGCAAACCCTCGAGGTGCTGGGCCCCGGCGACTTCATGGAGCGCGTGTATCAGGACCCAGCCGGGAAGTCTCCTTCCGTCGATTTCTTCCTGGCATACTTCCCTAGCCAGCGCGCCGGCGAAACTCCGCATTCCCCTCAGCACTGCCTGCCCGGCGCCGGATGGAACCCGGAGGAAAATGTTCGCATTACGCTCTCCCTGCCCGGTCACGGCCCGTTTCCAGCCAACCGGTACGTGATCTCCAAGGGTGATGCGCGCAGGTTGGTGTTGTATTGGTTTTGGGCCCATGATCGCGGCGTCGCCAGCGAATACTGGGCCAAGTTTTATCTGGTCAAGGATGCGATCAGCATGAACCGCAGCGACGGTTCTCTAGTACGCTTCGTGACTCCCATGTTTCCCGGCGAAACTGCGGAGGCCGCGCAACGGCGCATTCTCCCTTTTACTTCCGCCGTAGTCCCGCTCCTCGATGACTACATCCCCCGCTGAATTTCTTTCGACGGAACCCGAAGACCCCAACCGCCCCAAGCGCGTGCTCGGCTTCCGTGATCTCGTTCTGTTCTACGTGGTCACCGGCATCAGCCTGCGCTGGATCGCCACCGCTGCCGCCGCCGGCCCCAGTTCCATCGTTATCTGGATCGGTGCCTGGCTTTGCTTCTACACGCCCCTAGCTCTTTCCGTACTGGAGCTTTCTTCCCGCTATCCCAGCGAAGGCGGCCTTTACGTCTGGAGCAAGCGCGCCTTCGGAGACTTCTCCGGCTTCATGTCCGCCTGGACCTACTGGACCAGCAATCTCCCCTACTTCCCCGCCGTCCTCTACTTCGCCGCCAGCAACATCCTCTTCATGCGCCAGACCGCATGGGCGCATCTCTCCAACAACGCCACGTTCTACATCGTCTTTTCTCTCCTCACACTAGGTGCCGCCACGTTGATGAACATCGTCGGCCTCGACGTCGGCAAGTGGCTGCACAACGTGGGCGCACTCGCCATGTGGATTCCCGTCGTCATCGTCATCGTGATGGGACTGATTGCCTGGCATCGCTACGGCTCAGCCACGTCGTTCACGGTGCACTCGATGATGCCCAGCACTCACCTGAACGACCTCATCTTTTGGTCAGTGCTGACCTTCGCCCTGGGTGGAAGCGAAACCGCCTCGTTTATGGGTGAAGAAATCAAGAACCCGCGGCGCTCGATTCCCATCGCGTTGCTGTGCGGCGGCGTGACCGTGGCCTTCTGCTACATCGTAGGAACGGCCGCTATCCTGCTGGCGTTGCCCTCAAGCGAAGTCAGCAGCCTGCAGGGACTCGTGCAGGCCATCTCGAGGACCACATCCCGCGTGGGCTTTCCCGGAGTGTTGCCGGTAGCCGCGTTCCTGATCGCGCTCAGCAACATCGGCGCTGCCGGAGCCTACCTCGCCGCCGTCGCCCGCTTGCCCTTCGTCGCAGGCATCGACCGCTTCCTGCCACCGGCGTTTGGCGCACTCCACCCGCGCTGGAAAACGCCGTGGGTGGCATTGCTAACCCAGTTCGTTCTCGGAGCACTCTTCATTTTTCTGGGCCAGGCCGGAACCAGCGTCAAGGGCGCCTACGACGTGCTGGTCAGCCTGGGCGTAATCACCTATTTCATTCCCTACTTGTACCTGTTTGCCGCCATGATCAAACTGCAGCGCGAGCCCGCAGCCCCGGATGTGATCCGGGTTCCGGGAGGAAGCATGGTAGCGAAGCTCGTAGCGACAGTGGGATTCCTCACCACCACGCTGACCATCGCACTCTCTCTGATTCCGCAACCAGACGAACCCAACAAGCCGCTGGCTTTGCTGAAGATTGTCGGAGGTACCGGAGCGCTCGTCCTCGTGGGAGTGGGTCTTTTTGTGGCCGGGAAAACAAGAGCAGAAACGTCGGCTGCACAAGTAACTGGAATCTGAAAAAACCATGTGGGGACAGCCGCCCGTAGCTTGCCCTGAGCGGAGTCGAGGGGGCTGTCCGCCGAGCGAGGGCCCGGCCTGCCGACTCCGCAACCAAGATCGTAAGCCATGTGCTACAATGCTTACAACAGTTACATTTTAGGAGGTTGCCGTGAGATCGACTCACTCGATGGTCATCAGCATGCGCCTCCCGGCAGCCAGCGGCAAGCGTCTCAAACGCATGGCGAATCGCCATGGATGGACCGCCAGCGATGCCAGCGCCCGTCTCGTGGAGGAAGGCCTGCGCCGGTCGGAGTTTGGGTTCATCGACTTTCGAGATTCGCCTGCGGGCCGCCAAGCTTACTTGCAAGGGAGCACGCTCGCAATATGGGAGGTCATGCTGCTCGTCGACAGTTATCGGAAAGATGTGTCGGCCGTGGCGGGACATCTCAAGTGGCCGCAAGCGAAAGTCCAGGCAGCTGTAAATTATGCCGCGGCGTTTCCCGAGGAAATCAATGAGGCAATCGCGGACAATGAGACAACGGATTTTGCAGCGCTGAAGCGCATGCTGCCTCAAGCGGTCGAATTCGTCCCCAGGAAAACGGCGAAAAACCGACATGCTCAAGCTTCTTCTCGATGAGCATATCTCGCCGGACGTAGCGAGCGGTCTCCATCGCCGCAACCGCGGTTTGGAAATTCGCTATCTGGCGGAATGGGGAAATGGACGTTTCCTGGGACAGGACGACCCCGCTTGTTTGCGAGAAGCCGCCGCCCAGGGACTCACGCTTGTCACTTATGACCGGAGGACAATTCCTCCCCTGCTCAAGACTTGGGCGGAAGAAGAGCGCACTCACGGCGGCGTGGTTTTTGTAGACGAAAAAACGATTTCGCCTGCGGATATTGGTGGTCTGGTCTGGGCCTTGACCGGACTGGCAAGAGAAACTGGGAATTGGGACTGGACGAATCGAGTCTATTTCCTGCGGCGCTGACGCCGATCGCCTCGCAGAAAAACATTCGGGGCAGCCGCCCGTAGCTTGCCCTGAGCGGAGTCGAAGGGGCTGTCCGCCGGGCGAAGCCCGGCTGGCCAATCTACACCGGCACCGCCGTCTTCCTCGCCGGATTAAAAAACGGCAGCCCAGTCACCTTAACATTCGTCTTCAACCGGATCGCCTCGATCGTAATCTCCATCTGCAACTGCGTCCCCAGCTTCGAATGCTCCGTCTCCACGCTGGCCAGCGCGATCATCTTCTTCAGGATCGGCGACCAACTCGTAGTCGTCGCCTTGCCGACCTGTTTCTCCCCCGAATACAAAGGCACGGCCACACGCGAAGCCTGGCTCGGAGCAGCCGGAGTCAGCCCATAGCGTTCATACAGCCCCTCAACGTCGGTCCAATCCACTTCGACGCCGACCAGTTGCCGCGCCACACCGTGTTTGGAACCCTGTTCCAGCGCCCGCTTGCCAATGAAATTTTCTTTCTCCAGATGCACCATCTTCGCGAAACCCAGTTCGTACGGCGAATACTTCTGCGACGCAATCAGCGCCTTCTTCGAACTGCTGTAGTCCACTTCAATCAGCAGCAGCCCAGCTTCCACCCGCGCCACGTCGAGCGCCAACATCCCCGCCGCGTGCAAATCAAACTGCTTGCCTTTTTCGGCCAACGCGTCCCACACCTTCACCGCGTCATTCCACGGAACCCAGATCTCATATCCCAGATCGCCGGTATATCCAGTGCGAGAAATGTCGACAGGCACGCCCGCAATTCTGCCGTGCGTCACGCGAAAATATTTCAAGTTCGCAATGTCCGCATCAGCCACGGTTTTGAGCAGCTTCGCCGAGGTCGGCCCCTGCAACGCCAGCGCCGCAACCTTCTCGGAAATATCTTCGATCTGCACATCCATGTTCAGACCATTCTGCCGGAACCAGCGCAGGCTCGGATCGGCAGCCGTCCAGCGATAGACATTCTCCTCCAGACGCGAAATCGTCCCGTCATCGATGACCTTGCCCTCTTCATCGCACCAGCAGCAATAAATCACCTGCCCCACTTTCACCTTGTTGATGTCGCGCGTGATCACGCGATTCACCAGCCGCGTTGCGTCTTTGCCCGTGATCAAATACTTATAAAGCGGAGAAATATCAATCAGCGCCGCCGCATTGCGGATGGCGTTGTACTCGTGCTCGTGATGCACCTCATAGACGCTGACCGTGTAGTATCCCGACCACTCGCGGTAGTTCAAGCTGTGGCAAAGCGGAAAAGTTCTCTCGTGAAACGCGGTTCCAATGGGCAAAGGATTGGCCTCGAAAAGATTTAGCTCGACGTTGGATTATACGTCAGTGCTCTCCACGAAGCGTCATCCCGAGCGGAGCGCTTTTCAGGCGAAGCGACGGATCTCCCGGAAATCGTCTTGTGGCTATGGATCAGGACGGTTTCCGCCAACCCACAAACAACGAGACGATAGTGCCGGGGATTGAATAGAGAACAGCATTACTTGCGCTGATCAGCAACCATCCGAAGAGGCCAACAAGCAAGGACGCATTGTCCAGTCCTAACGAGATGATGGACGAAGGGCAAAGGTAAAGAAGCAGCTTAGTACTCGGGTTGTGGCCCATACGCTCGGCAATGGCGTAAAACGCCAGAAGCAACCAGGGCAACACAAATCCAACGGCAGCAAAAGCACTCACGATTTGCAATCTCTTACGCATCGAGAACGCCTTGTCAGGATAAGCCCTCTGTCAAACTCTTCTTGGGAACCAGGGGCGAATTGCAGACAAAACCGCCTATTCCCGATAGAATAGCGCTTCGACCCCACATGCGCTCACTCATCCCAATCCTGTCGAACGTCCTCCGCAACTGGAGCGTCCTCCCCAGCGGCCTCTAATACGCGCACCCCCAAACTGCGCTAAGATTCCTCGTCCCCATTCTCAACCAGCAAGCGAACAGCTAAAGGCTAAAAGCTAAGACCTTATGGCTAATTCATACGATGTCATCGTAATCGGCGGCGGCCACAATGGCCTCGTCAACGCTGCCTACCTCGCCCGCGCTGGGAAGAAAGTTCTCGTGCTCGAACGCCGCCACATTCTCGGCGGCGCTGCCTGCACCGAAGAAGTCTTCCCCGGCTTCAAGTTTTCCGTGTGCTCTTACGTGGTGTCGCTGCTCCGGCCGGAAATAATCCGCGACCTCGACCTCCCGCGCCACGGCCTTGAAATCCTCCCGCTCGACGGAACCTTCACGCCCATGCCCAGCGGCGATTACCTGTGGCGCGTGAACGACCACGGCAAAACTCATCGCGAGATCGCCCGCCACTCGCGCGTGGACGCCGAAGCCTACGACGAATTCGGCAAAGCCATGCAAGCCATGTGCCGCTTCGTAAAGCCCATTCTCAGCATGGTGCCGCCCGATCCCAACACGCTCAACCCACGCGAACTGATGAAGCTGCTCTTCATCGGCAAGCGCTTTCAGGGTATGTCAAGCAACGACAAGTACAACCAGGTCCAGCTCATGACCATGAGCGCCATCGATTTTCTGGATCAGTGGTTCGAGACCGATGTCCTCAAAGCAACGATGTCAGCCTCGGGCATCATCGGAACGTTCCTAGGCGTGCGCTCGCCCGGTACTGCCTACGTTCTGCTCCATCACTACATGGGAGAGATCGACGGAGCATTCCGCGCCTGGGGATTCGCCCGCGGCGGCACCGGTGCAATTTCCAACGCCATCGGGGACGCCGCCCGCGAAGCCGGAGTCGAGATTCGCACCCAAGCGGCCATCGCGAAAATCATCGTCAAAGATGGCAAGGCCAAGGGAGTAGTCCTGGCCAATGGCGACGAAATCTATGCCGACACAATCTCCTCGAGCGTCGATCCTCGACTAACGTTCAACAAATTCATCGAAGCCGAGCATCTTCCTGCCGACTTTCTCGAAGACATCAACCGCTTCAAATACCGCGGATCTTCCGGCAAAGTCAACATGGCGCTGGATGGTCTGCCGAACTTCAAATGCATGCCTGGACCGGGCCCCCATCTGCGCGGCGCGATGTCCATCTCGCCATCGGTCGAATACATGGAGCGCGCCTACGATGACGCCAAGTACGGTAACTTCTCGCGCAAGCCGTATATTGATATGGTCATCCCCTCGCTCACCGATCCTTCGGTCGCGCCGCCAGGCAAGCACGTGCTCTCTTGTTTCGTGCAGTACGCCCCCTACAAGCTACGCCCCGGTCTCAACTGGGACAATGAAAAAGAAGCCTTCGGCGACACGGTCGTCAACACCATCGCCGAGTACGCGCCCAACATCAAAGACATCATCCTCCACCGGCAAGTCATCACCCCGCTCGACCTCGAACGCGAGTGGGGATTGAGCGAAGGCAACATCTTTCAGGGCGAACTTTCGCTCGAGCAGCTTTTCTTCCTGCGTCCCGCGCCAGGCTACGCGCGCTTCCGCACGCCCATTCAGAATCTCTACATGTGCGGCTCGGCTACGCATCCCGGCGGCGGCATCATGGGCGCTCCCGGACGCCTCGCCGCTCTCGAAATTCTCAAAGACATCAAGGGAGCAGCCTAACCTATGCTCTGTCATCCTGAGCGAAGTTTCTGTTCGCGAAGCGAAGGGAAACGCAGTCGAAGGACCCCAATGCGGCTTCGTTCAGCACAAACGCGTCAAGGCATTCTCCCAGTGTCGTTTGGAAATTAACCATGAACACACCTTCCAAATCCGGCGAGCGCGACATCGTCATCATCGGCGGCGGCCACAACGGCCTGGTCACCGCCTTCTACCTGGCCAAAGCCGGATTCAAGCCGCTCGTCCTCGAACGCCGGTCGCAGGTCGGCGGCTCGGCGATCACCGATGAATTTCATCCCGGCTTCCGTTGCTCCACGCTGGCGCACACCGCTGGCCCGATCCGTCCCGACATTATCCGAGACATGCAACTGGAAAAGCACGGCCTCAGGTTCATCACGCCAGAGACCTGCGTCACCGCACTGTCGCCCGACGGCCGCGCGCTCTCGCTCTATGAGGACGAGAGCAAGTCCGCGCAAGCAATCGGCGCCTTCTCACAAAAAGACGCGGCAAAATATCCCGAGTTCGAGAAGTCGCTGGGCAAGATCAGCAGAGTAATCGCGGAAGCGCTCGCCACAACTCCTCCGGACATCGATCATCCCAGCGGCGGCGACCTGTGGAGCATGCTCAAGACCGGCCGTGCCCTCCGCAACCTGGGCAAGCGCGACATGTACCGCGTCCTGCGCTGGGGACCGATGGCCGTGGCCGATCTGGTCGCCGAATATTTCGAGACTGAATTACTGCGCGCGGTCGTAGCTGCCCGTGGAATCTTCGGAACCTTCCTCGGACCGTGGTCAGCAGGCAGCAGTCTGCAGTTACTGATCCGCGCCGCTGGCGATTCTCATCCCGCCGGCTCTGCATTCTTCGCCGCTGGCGGCATGGGCGCGCTCACGCAAGCCATGGCCTCTGCCGCGAAAGCCGCAGGAGTCGAGATTCGCACCGCAGCCGAAGTCATCGAGATTCGCGTGAAAGACGGCGCAGCCACGGGCGTGCTGCTAGGCACGGGCGAAGAAATCAGCGCCAAGGCCGTCATCTCGAATGCTGATCCCAAACGCACGCTGCTCAAGCTCACCGACCCCACGCATCTTTCTCCGGACTTCGTGCAAAAGCTGCAACACTACCGCGGCAATGGCACTGTCGCGAAGGTCAACCTGGCGCTCTCCGGACTGCCCAACTTCACCGCCTTGAAAAACGCAGACGGCGCCGCACTCAAGGGGCGCATTCACATCGGCCCCGAGATCGACTATCTCGAGCGCGCCTTCGACGAATCCAAGTATGGCAACTTCTCACGCCAGCCCTATCTCGAAGCCACCATCCCGTCGCTCACTGACCCCACACTTGCGCCCGACGGCAAGCACGTCATGTCGATCTACATGCAGTACGCTCCCTACAAGCTGAAAGGCGATTGGGAAGAACAGCGCAAAGCCCTCGGCCAGACAGTCGTTCAGACGCTCGCCCAGTATGCGCCCAATCTCCCTGAGATGATCCTGACTCACCAGATCATAACCCCGCTGGATTTGGAAGAGGTCTACGGATTAACCGGAGGCCAGATTTTCCATGGCGACCTCGCCCTCGACCAATTCTTCACAATGCGCCCGCTGCTGGACTGGGCGCGCTACCGCACCCCGATCGACAATTTATATCTATGTGGCAGCGGCACACATCCGGGCGCGGGCTTGACCGGAGGCTCGGGTGCGAACGCCTCCCGAGAGATTTTGAAGCACCTGAAGAAGTAGCGCCGGAACGGCCGCGCTGAAAATGAAAAGCTCAGCCATACTCCTGATCGCCTGCCCCGACCGCAAAGGCGAAGTCGCCACCATTGCCGACTTCGTCTACCGCCATAACGGCAACATCCTGCACGCCGACGAGCATGCCGACGAGGAGTCCGGCCTCTTCCTGATGCGCGTCGAGTTCGATCCCAAAGACTTCGACATCGACCTCTCTGATCAAGACCTCGCCGACTTCACCAAACATTTCTCTCCCATCGCTGAAAAGTTCCAGATGAACTGGCGCTTGGCTCAGTCCTCGCACCGCCCGCGCATGATCATCCTGGTCTCAAAGTACGACCATTGCCTCGTCGATCTCCTCTACCGCCACCAGAGCGGCGAACTCGCCTGCGAAATCCCGCTGATCATCTCCAACCACCCCGACAACCAGCCCATCGCCGATTTTTACAAGATTCCCTACACGGTCATCTCGATCACGAAAGAAAACAAACGACAGGCAGAAGAACAAATTCATTCACTGATCGAAAAACACAATGCCGATTTTATGGTCCTGGCCCGCTACATGCAGATTCTCTCCAACGATTTCGTCAACCGCTATCCGCAGCGCATCATCAACATTCACCATTCGTTTCTGCCCGCCTTCATCGGCGCGCGCCCGTACCATCAAGCCTTCGAGCGCGGCGTCAAGTTGATCGGCGCAACCAGCCACTACGTCACCGAAGTCCTCGACGACGGCCCCATCATCGAGCAAGATGTTGTCCGCGTCTCCCACCGAGATACCGTCGAAGACCTGATTCGCAAAGGGCGCGACCTCGAGAAAGTTGTCCTCTCTCGCGCTGTGCGCTGGCACGCGGAAAACCGGGTGCTGCTTTACGGCAATAAAACCGTAGTCTTTTAACGATCCCGCCAGCGATCTCCCACTCTGCGCGGAAGGTCATGCACTTCCGAAAAATCAAGCGCGTTGCGTGACAGTCTCACACCAGTAGTAACTTGCGACCCGGGTGACTTTCGTCTTTACTTAGACAGCAGTTAAGAATTCCCTCAACCGACGGGGAGAATCTCGCTCCGGGAGCGTTTCTTGGCCGAGGATCTTAGATTTGAACTGGCAATCCTGGCGACAGTCCAGGGTTTTTATCAGAAGCTGATGCGCGACTCGCTCGGCGGCGATGTGCCCATTCCGAGCGGGCTCGACGAAGTCTCGCTTCGCCACTCCGACGAAGGCCTGCCGGAAACTCTCTCCCAGATGTATCGCTGGCTGCACCTGCTCGACATGGCCATTACGCCGGCGATGCTGCGCCACGCGCTTACTCCGGACACGGATTCAGAAGTCGCCGAGGCCCTCCTCCGCTACTTTGTCCGGCGACGCGAGCCCAGCGAAGTCAACCGCGATAAAACCGACCTCATCGCAACTTTTTTGTACCGTCATCCCCGCGTTCATGGACAGTGGCAGCAGCACGGTTATGGGCTGGACGGATCGCTGCCGCTTTCTCCCTTCGAAATCGCGCTGATCGAAATTCTTGCCGATACCGACGTGCCTTCGCTTCCCGAAGAGCACGTGCAACTGCTGCGAAACTTCGATCCCCTGCGCGAAGAGATTGCACGCTATCGCGATTTCAACTCGCTGATCGATTCCGGAATCGTTTCGCGCGTGCGCGAATTAAAACGCTGGCTGGATTCGTCTTTCTATCATCCCGGAGTGCTGGCCACGGTCGCCGCCCACAATGCGGCGTTCGGAGCCCGCTTTGACCAGCTCTTCGCCAAGGCTTTGGGAGAGATCAAACAATTCGCCCAGGCCCTCGACGAAATGGGCGGCAGCATTCTCAGCACCGTTGACGGCGTGGAAGTCACCGTCGACCACGTGGCCGCCATCGAGCAGAAAGAAATGCTCAAGGCCGACTACGGCGGCGCGCTGGAGAAATTCCGCCGCGTCTCCCGGCTTAAGAAAGAGCTGGACCGGCGTCCTCCGATTCGCAAGTCGTTGCTCGCGCCCGCCTCTGGAAACAAGACGCAATCTTCTGGCGGGGCCGCCGCGGCTGCGAAACCCGCGCGGGCGGCGGCTGCCAAAACGCCTGTTCCCGCCCAGGCCTTCCAGCCGCCGGTCATCACGGCCCAGCAAATTTCCGTGGAAGAGGGCAAACTGCGCCGCGTCGAGGAATCGATCCGCGTCTTTGTTCGCGTGGCCGATCCCAAGTATCGCCAGGTTGTCCCCATGCGCTTTTTCAATCTGACGCTGACCACGCCCGAAGCCGAAGCCTACAACGCCAGCTTTCTCGAGGAGAAGACTCCTCGCGCCGACGCCGCCCGTACTCTGATCCGCCTGGTCTCCTGCGTGGCCCGCGTCAACACCGAAATGGAAGAACTCAAACGCAGCCAGAGCATGTCTTCGCTGTGGAAGCTCCACGCCGACGCTCTCGTTGTCCTGCTCGACATCGCCAGCAGCACAACGGAAGAAGCCGGTAGCGTCGCCAAGGTGGCCGAAAGCAGCGATGCCGCATCGGCCAAAGCTATCCACGAAACCGTGCAGAAACTTCGTGGTCGCTCCGATCTCGCCGTAAAAGCTTTGGCGCATACAGGGAGCTAGGATCAGTTCTCAGTTCTCAGTTCTCAGTTCTCAGTTCTCAGTTCTCAGTTCTCAGTTCCTCCCTATTCCCCTCTGGTGTGGTCTTTGCGGTGAAGCCAACTCGAAGGCTAGGTCCGTACGGAGTAAGCATTGCCTCCGCGCGGCATCGACATCCCCTTATATGCATTTGTCAAGCGCACTCGGACTACCCAGAAAATCAGCAATATCAGAGGCAGGATAGCCGGGATAAAAAGTACATTAGTTTTGAGTAACCAATCGGGAAATACCTTGCTGCCCTGTCCCAGGAAAAAGGATCCAGTAGCGATAAACAGCCCAAAACACATCCGCCAGAGATGACGCACGATGCGCTGCGCGCCGAGAACACCGCCGCGCAACAGCATGCGAACGTCCCCAGCAGCAGCCAGGAGAAACACAGAACCCATAAAGAGGTGCATCCCCGCGGGAACTCCGTATTTGGACCCTGTAGGGCTATGGATTGCTTCTAAACCATTGATCCAGCCGTCAATTCCAGTCGCCAGAGGAATCAGCAGCGCGGCCCAATCGTAAACGCTTGTTTCCCCGTCTCTGCGCTTGGCGGTCACCCATGCCGTTGCCACCAGATAGAACGTCAGAATGCCACCGCCAATATTGTTCGGTTGGTGTTTCATCACCGCCAGGTATACCGCGCCGGCGGCCATGGTCAGCATGGATATCACGAAGACTTTTCCGGCCATCGCGTGCCGGGCGGAACCCTTGCGGAAAGACATCGCCAGGGTGCCCGATAGTATTCCTGCGATGCCAGCCGAAATATGAAGAACCAAGATAAGAGATTGCATTCTTCCGCACCCCTTTCTATGACGAACGAGTGATCTTCATTCCCTTCGAAGCCCAGGGCCTGGGGCCGCAGGACTGCTCAACGAAGTTCCGCAGTACGGACAATACACATCACTTGCGTCAACCAGGCGCTGGCACTGCGGACAATTCGGACTCAGTTTGTAGCTGCAGCGTGGGCAGAAGTTGAATCCCGTCTGGACGGACTTCCCGCATTGCGGGCAGGCACTGCCCAGCGGTTGCCGCAGGAGGAAGTAAAGAATGATACCCAGGGCGTTGGGAATAATAACGGCCATGATCGTCCAAAGGGTAGGGCTCATCCTTCGGCGTTTCGCATCGCGGTTTATATAGCCGATGACCAGCAGGAAACAGCCCCCACCAACGCCGGCCAGCAGCCCGAGCACCGCTCTACCCCATGCCGGCGGCACGCGCGAGTGCCAGATTGCCACACCATTGAAGACAATCTGCGCGGCAACGAACGCGATTCCCGCCAGCGCCCATGCCCACAGCGGAACAATCTTGATTTCCGCCGTGAGTCCAGTTTGAGTTTCGTTTTTTACCTGCATAAGTTTGCCGACTTTCTCATCGCCATTGGTCACTCATGAATACGCTGCGATCGTTCCACGCTGCTCGTCAGATGCGTGCCTCGGGCCAGCAGCAACACACCCACCACCAGCGCCGGCGTGATGAAGAAAAACATGAAGCCTGCTTGCCAAACCATGGTCGAGACTCCGGCCCATTCGCCTATCCATGCAAAGAGTCTCCACAACAAGGGGACGGTCAGGGTTGCAGAAAGGCCCACGCCCAGACAAGCCATCCCTACCAGCCACAGGCGTTCGCGCGTCTCGCGAAGCCTGCTGGCATGGAAGCGCACCCGCATCTGCGTGGCTCGCACCAGGCGCGAATCGGCGGCGAGCGGTAGCGAACGCAAACTGCTCACTACTCCGTTTGCTGTTTCCGAATATTGACGGCACGTTGCGCACTCTTCCAAATGAGCTCGCAGCCGGTTCTGTTGTGCGTCCGAGAGACCTTCACCCAGAGCGATTAACTCGCGTGCCTCGTCATGTGAATTCCGCGTCACGCCTGTGTTCCTCCTAACTGGCCCATCAACAGGTTTAGCCCGCGATACAAGCGCGACTTCACTGTGCCCAGCTTCGCTCCAGTTACCGTCGCGATTTCCTCCAACGCCAATCCCTCCTGGAAGCGCAACACCACGGTCTCGCGATACTCAACCGGAATATTGATCAATGCCGCGCTTATGCGCTTGGCTTGCTCGTGCTGCTGCACAACTTCCCAGGCCAACGGTCGCGTGTCGGCCGGTTCGAGCGGAGCATGGTCTTCGTCCTCCATCAGCCCATTCAGGCTAAGAGTGCTTTTCTTCCGCAGATAGTCGAGGGTCAGATTTCTCGCGACCGCGTAAAGCCACGTGCTGAATTCGTGCTTGCCGTCGTACTGATGGCCGCGTTCCAGCACGCGAATCCAGGTTTCCTGGAAGAGGTCCTCCGCCAGTTCACGATTTCCTGAGAGATGGATCAGATAACGCAGAAGCCGGTGCTGATACTGCTCGATGAGACGGTCAAGCAATTCCGGATCACGCCGGCGGAGACCGCGAGCAATGGCGCTCGACTCGGATTCCATCACATTCATCAGGCAATAAGCTGTGGCGTTCATGCTATCGGGATATACGGGCGAGGGGGTGAAAAAGATGCCGGGGGCGGAAAGTTCTTGCAGCGTAAAGCATTCAAAAGGCATGGGCCCGACGCAGTCGTGGTGGCACGGCCCGAGTGGAAAGCTAAACCGCCGGCGGCATCGTTACCAGTTTTCTTATTTCCGGGCCCAGCAGATCGAAATGGCGCACATTCCAAGTGTAGAGTTGGTCCGCGCCTGCCTTAAGTGCGCACGCGCCGACCAGGCCGTCATAAACGGCGCCGCCCACGATTCCCAGCTGTGCCATGCCGCGGATGGCGGCGCAGTACTCGTCGCCGTCGAGCCAAACCAGGGTAAACCGATGCTCGATTTCTTGCACAACCAAGCTTGCGGCTTCGGCGCTCATCCGCTCTTTTCCGGGATAACGGGTGAAGGTCGAGTACGCTTCCGCCACGCTGTGGGCGGCACAAGCCGCTTGCTTGCGGGTCGCGGACGCAAATACCGGGAAACTGCGGGCATGATGTGGATGGTCGGGCAGGAGCGCTGCGACCAGGACAGTGGTGTCGAAGAACCATTTCACCGGGATTTCTTCCGTCGCGGGCGGCGCGTGGGCGGATTGCCCATGAAGCTCAGTTCGCGCTCGCGGCGAATCTGGCGCAGCGTTTCATCGGTAGCTCCGGCGGGGATCGGCTCGCCGACGCCGAAAACCCAGATCCCTTGCTTTTGGTGTAGCCCAACTCCTCCTCTTCGAGGCCGAAGCACGATGCGGTCTTCCGAGCTTTCCAGTTCCAGCGAATCGCCCGCGCGGAGTTGCATTTCGTCGCGAACGGGCTTGGGCAGAACGATGCGGCCGGCTTTGTCGAGGGTTAGGGTGGTTGTCATGAATTCCATTATATAATGGCATTTGGCATTTTAGAATGCCATTCTCTTAATTTTCTTGCTTTCACAGACTCCATCCATTTCTCCTAGCTAGGGTTTACAGTTCGTGCTATAAATCCACTGCATAACTCCTCTTTGGGCCCCGGGCAAAACTCCAGAGCTAAACGGAGGTGACCTCCATGCCGGTTCTTCCCATTCGCATTCTGTGCGCCAGCGCCAGTCTCGCCCTCGTGATCGGTCTCGCGAGCTGCTCGCATGACGTCGTAACGCAGCACAACAACGTGTTTCGTACCGGAGAGTATCTTGCCGAGACCAACTTGACTCCCGGCAACGTGATGCTCACCGCTGTCTCTAACTTCAAGAAGCTATACACTCGCAATGTTGATGGAGCGATCTATTCGCAGCCTCTCTACGTGCATGGTGTCAACACTCCCGGTGGAAGTAAGAACCTGTTCTTTATCACTACCGAGAATAACTGGGTATATGCCTTCGATGCCGATGACAGGAGCGCCAGCGCCGCTCCCGTGTTCCAGCGCCAGCTCCGGGCTGCTGGCGGCTCCAGTGTCTGCGCCGAGACTTACTCCGGGCGCGTCGGCATTACCGCTACTCCGGTTATTGATACATCGGCACATTCCATGTATGTAGTCGCGCGGGATGCGAATGACCAGCAGCATTACCTCCACAAACTGGACATTGCCAACAACTTCAACGACTTGGTTTCTCCAGTGCTTATCGGTGGGACCGACCCGAGTGGCGTTCGCTTTAACGGCATCTGCGAACGCAACCGTCCGGGACTGTTACTGGTGCAGGGGGTGGTATACATAGCTTTCGGCACGTTCAGCTGCGATGCCGGCTGCCCTGGCGGCGAGCCATATCACGGCTGGGTTGTGGGTTATCACGCCAGCGACCTCTCGCCCGCCGCGATCTTCTGTACCAGCCCGCTGGGTTGGGGCTCTGGCATTTGGCAGACCGGCGGTGGCTTGGTCAGCGACGGAAGCTATATCTACTTTGAAACTGGGAATGGCCCACCTCCGCTGGGCGATTCGTTCGTAAAACTGCAGATTACCAATTCGTGGCCGGGACTGACCCTTGCTGGGTCGTACACGCCTGTAAATGCGGCTACTCTAGTTAATGGCGATACCGACCTGGGTTCGGGCGGCCCGGCCTTACTGCCCGATGGCAGACTCGTGGGAGGCGGGAAGCAGGGCAGGTATTACATTATCAACACGAGCGGGATGACGCTTGCGCAGGATCCCTCGCCGCACCCACCAGGCCTTTTCGACGGGTTCCAGGCATTCACCAACACCTATCACAATAACTCCGCAAACCCCGCCTGCGGGCCCGCACCGCCTGCTGCCGGTTGTAACGTCTCCGCATCCCCAGCCTGCTACATCGATGTCTCAAACTATGGCGATGGCGAATTGTGTGGGCCCAACATCCACTCCACTCCCGTGTTCTGGTCGGCGGCTGGAAACCAATACGGCGCTGTCTATCAGATGCCAGAGAAGGACTACCTGAAAGCCTTTCGCTATACCCTGACCACGGACCATCTGGACGAGGTACCTTACCTGACCTCCTCCGTGCGCCCCGTGGATGGCATGCCGGGTGGCTTCAGTTCGCTGTCCGCCAACGGTGGCAAGGATGGCATCCTGTGGACTTCGATGCCGCTCGGAGACGCACAATGGACGCCCGTGCCAGGACGCATTGTCGCATTTGGCGCCAGTAATCTCACTGAGTTGTGGCACGACGATGGCGGCTACACATTTGCTAAGTCTGTGCCGCCTACCATAGCCGAGGGCAAGGTGTTTCGAGCGACTGCTTCCGGTGTGGTAGTGGTTTATGGACTCGTAAGGCCTCCGTGGTGGTACGGCCTATCGGATTACTTTAAACCGAAGCCTCCGCCGTACCCTGAGCCGGACGGGTCGCACGCTATCGGTGATCTGGTGCGCAGGTATGGCGGCGCGAACGGTGTCCTGGGCGATCCTCAGGGCGATGTGCATGAACTTCGGGTGGAAGGCGGCGGCTTGGCACAGGACTTTAAGAAAACCATGGTGCTGACCCATCACACTACGGTGTCGATGCTTCCCGCGCCGCTCTCTCGCGTCCCAACCTGCTCCAACCCACCGAAACCTGGTGAAGGCACTGCGGTCGAGTCTTCCGTCTACTGGAGTTCCAAGACCGGCGCTCACTGGGTGGCGGGTGAGATTCGAGCCTTGTGGCTGAAGCAGGGTGGCGCGACAGGGTCTCTCGGTTTTCCAAGTTCGGACGAAGAGCCCACGTCCGACGGCGAAGGTCGCATCTCGCATTTCCAACACGGCGACTTGGTGTGGTATGCGGACAAGGGGGCGTCGATGCAGCGGACGGCCGGCGGACAGGAGCAGATGAAAAGGTAAATCGATACCGGCCGCTTTTTGAGCGTACCAATTCTGGAGGAGCGAGGGTGTGCCTTACCTTCACTGGTCTTTGGGGGTCGGCAGCATATCTATAAAGATAGAAAAAGACGGTGATGTACCCGTCGTTCCTTAAGGTCACTAGCCGACGAAGTTCGATGGTCAGTTAATATCGAACTGCTCCTGATGCAGCGCGGGATCGCTTTTCACGATGATGGTGCGTTTGGTTAGCTCTTCCATCTCGTTCAGCAGGCGGCCGTTGTTGGCTTTCAGTTCCTTGGCTACATCCGGATTCACGCGCAGCATTACGTCTTCGTGTTCCAGATGCTTGGCGATCTTGCGCATCTCCACGTAAATCTCGTTCGCGACCGTGGTCAGCGATTTCACGTAGCCTGTCGATTGGCAATAGGGACAGGGCGCGCCGATGGTGCGTTCTAGCGATTGCTTTACGCGCTTGCGTGTGATAGCGACCAGGCCGAAATCGTTGAACTGAAGCACTTTCGAAGGCGCTCGATCATGCCTCAATTCTTCTTCCAGCGCCTGCATCACGCGCTGGCGGTTGCGGCGCTCGTCCATGTCGATGAAGTCGATGATGATGATGCCGCCCAGATCGCGCAGGCGAATCTGGCGCACGATCTCTTTGATCGCGTCGACGTTGGTCTTGACGATGGTGTCTTCCAAGCGCGAAGTTTTGCCGACGTACTTGCCGGTATTGATGTCGATGGCGACCAGCGCTTCGGTCTGGTTGATGACGATGTAGCCGCCGCTCTTCAGCCAGACTTTCGACTTGAGCGCCTTGTCCATCTCATCTTTCAGGCCGAATTGCTCGAACAGCGGCGTCTCTTTCGTATATAACTTCACCCGCTTCACCAGGCCGGGCTGGAAGCGGTTGAAGAAGCGGAGGATGCGCTCATACTCCGGTTCGGTGTCGACCCAGATTACGGAGAAGTCGCTGGTGACCTGATCGCGCAACACGCGCTCGACTACGTTGAGATCGTGATAGATCAGCGCGGGTGGCTTGGAAGCCTCGGCTCGCGACTTGATGTCGTTCCACAAGCCCTTCAGGAAGCGAATGTCGGCGCGCAGTTCGTCTTCGCCGGCATTCTGCGCGGCGGTGCGGACGATGAAACCGCCGTGTCCGTTGTCGCGCTCGCTGAGCACGATGCGCTTCAGGCGCTGGCGTTCCTCATCGGAGGCGATCTTGCGCGAGACTCCGGTGTGGTTGACCGTGGGCATGTAAACCAGGAAGCGCCCCGGAAGCGCGATGTGGCTGGTGATGCGCGCGCCTTTCTTGCCGATCGGTTCCTTGGCAATCTGCACCAGGATTTCCTGGCCTTCTTTGAGCAGGTCGCTGATTTTGGGAACGTCTTGTGAGGATTGACGGCGCGGGAAGCGGCGTCCACCACCACCGCGTCGTCCGCCGCCACGACGGTCATAACCCGGGCGCGGACGCGGCGCACGCTGCGTGTAACCAGCCGTCCCGGCCGGAGCGCGAACCTCAGCCCGGGCATCGACCGCTCCAGTTCCGCGCGCTTCAGCGTCGAGCAGCGCCTCCGCTTCAGCCTGCGCCTCTTCCAGTTCCAACTCCTCGGAGTCTTCCTCGACCTCTGCGCTTCCGTCCGCAGCCGGCGCCACACCCGCCTCGGCTAAAGACGACATGTGGATCTCCTCTACGGTTTCGCGGACTTCGGAAATCTCGCGCCTCATCTCCGAACCCGACTGACCGGCCGCCCGCGTCTCTTCTTCAAACTCGTCGTACCCCTCATCCGACGATTCTTCGTAATGAACCGTATCCGCTTCTTCCTCGTCGATGGTCTCTTCTTCCAGCGTTCCGGGAGCGGCAAACGCGGGAGTCTCCGGTTGGCGCACTGCCGCAGCGGGCTGGTCTGAACGCTCGGGAACGGCCACCATCTCGTCGTCTTCCTCGACGAATTCTTCAACAGGAGTCTGCGCAGCAGTAGTGTGAACCGCCTCGCCGGGTGCATGGAAAACATTCGCGCTCGCCGAATCCTGACGGTGAAATTCACGGTTCCAGTCCACAGTGGTTGAGGCTTCCGAGGTTGCGGCTATGTTGCCGCGATCTTCGGGGACGGGCGCTGAGTCGCGGGGCTGCTCACGCGGAATTTCGACAGCCGGGGCCGCGCTGGCGAAGATAGGTTCATCTTCCGGAAAAATCTCAGCCACGGGTGCCGCGGGCTCTGAGATAGCCGCAGAGGCTGGAGTAGAACTAGAAGGATTGAAGGCTGGTTCGTTGCCGGTGTCCTGCGAACGCCGCTCCTGTAGCACCGGAACCTGAGCCAAGCCGCGGTACTTGGAAATGGATTCTCCGGGCAGCAGTATCGGCTGATAACCTGCCGGCGGTCCAAACTGCTGGCTGCGCCCTGATTCTTGGTGACGAGGGGCCACTGGGGATTGAACGGGAGCAGGAGCAGTCTCGATCGCGGGCCGGGCCAAACGCGGCTCCGAGCCCCGATCGCGCCCATCGCCACGGGCTTCGCCTCGTCCGTCACCGCGGCCATCACGGCGTCCCCCTCGACGACGGCGGCGTCCCCGATAACCTCCCCGCTCGCGCTCTTGAGAAGCCCCGCCGCCGGAGGCCTCTGGCGCAACTGACGGCTGACTTCCCGCCTGTTCTCCTGTTTCGACAAAATCCTGATTGGGACCGATTTCGGAACTTGCCTCCGGTACGTCTGCATGGTCGCCTGCGGGCAACTGCGCTTCCCCTGCCGCGGACTCCTCCCGCGCCGGTTGCCGCATATCCTGCACACCGCGGTTCGCGGGCACGACGTCGGTCAAATCCTCATCGTGCTCTTCCAACTCCATAAAGTCGGAAACGTACAGGAAGGCATCGCGCTCCAGACCAATGTCAACGAAAGCGGACTGCATGCCAGGGAGAACGCGGGTTACGCGGCCCTTGTAGATGGAGCCGGCTAGTGTGTATTCATTTTCGCGCTCGAGATAGATTTCCGCGAGCAGATCGTCTTCCACCAGTCCCACCTTGGTTTCGTGGGGCGTGGAAGAGACAAATAACTCTTTGTTCATGGACACTCCGGTCCCGCCGGCTTAAGAGAGCCGGACGGGCGTCACCGGGGCGGAGCCAGGAAGGAAATGGGAGGATGGAGCGTCGCGATGCTGGCCCCGCATGGGGGACGGTTGGGGCCGGAGAGGTTGCTCCCTGACCGAATCCGCTGCACAAGCTTGGGTATCTTTTGCACTGTTCGCTTTACGTCTGCCGGGTTTGTGACCGCACTCTCAGACCGTTTCCGGTCGGGGGGCCGTTTCCCTGCCAGCAGCGTTATAGCTTCAATCCTGCCCGGCCTTCCGAATGCTCAACTGGCCGGTGAAATGCCCCCTTAACGCGAGGGCGATCGATATTTTTGGGGCTGTGCCTCGGCACAGCAACTGCTTCCTTGCCGTCTTCCTGTGTTCAAACTAAAAATTAGGAATCCAGTTCAAGGTAATGAAACCTGGTACTCAATCCTGTTGAATCAGCCAGCCCTTCTGTTCCTTTGAGCCGGTTAATTCACAAAGCGGCGCATTCGGACGTTCATAACCATCCCCAGCGCCAGGAACATGAACAACACGGAAGACCCGCCGTAACTCATTAGTGGCAAAGGTATTCCGGTGACCGGCATAAAACCGACCACCATGCCGACATTGACCAGAATATGGAAGCTAAGCACAGCCACCACACCCATCACCACGAACGTCCCAGCGCGGTCGGGCGCTGTTTGCGCGTTCTGGGTCAAACGCATCAGCACTATGAAGTATAGCAGCAGAACCCCCAAAGCGCCGACGAATCCATGCTCCTCGGAGAATGCGGCAAAGATGAAGTCCGTTTGCGGAACGGGAAGGAAAGCACCGTGTGTTTGCGAGCCTTTCCCGCCCCATAGACCTCCAGAACCTACCGCAATCTTGGATTGCTCAACTTGATACCCCGTCCCCTGGGGATCGTTCTCCGGGTCCATAAAGCTGGTCAGGCGTTGCTTCTGATAAGACTTCAAAACATGCACCCGGGGAACGAGAAATACCGCGCTCACTGCTACAGCCGCAAGCAGCCCGACCGCCAAACCTTGCTTCCACTGCATCCCGCCCAGAAAGACTCCCATAAGGGCAATCGGGATATAGGTAAGAGCCGTTCCCAAGTCAGGCTGCTTCAAGACCATCAGCATGGGAATCACAACGATGGCCCCGGCTTTCATAAAATCCGGCCAGGAAAGTTCGCGATGCCGTAAATCGGCAAAAAACTTCGCCATCGCCAATATGAGGATCAACTTCACCCACTCCGAAGGCTGGAAGTGATTGCCGCCGGGCATCTTGATCCAGCGCTTCGCACCCAGATACTTTTGTCCAAAGATCATCACCGCCATCAGCGAGGCCACCGCCGCGATGTAGAACCAATGGATCTGATCGAGCAGCGCCTGATAGTTCACGAGGCTGATCAGAAACATCATCCCCACGCCGCCCACTACCCAGTAAATCTGCCGGATGTGCGAGCCGGCAAACTTGGTGTGCATGGTGGCGCTGCGGATCTCCATTACCCCCAGCCCGCAGATCATCAGCACGAAGATCAGCAGCAGCCAGTCGAAATCGCGAAATGAAACGTAACGTGACATAAAACAGCTCTTAGCTCTTAGCTCTTAGCTCTTAGCTCCTGGCTCTTAGCTTTTTCGGACTTCGTATTCCGCGACGATCATTCGTGCATCCCCGGCGCCGCCGCAACGGCCACCAGCGGCCTCTTTGCAACGTCCACAAAGAAGTGCCCGCCCTGCAGCGTCTGCTCGTCGCCATCGGCAGCCGGCTCTGTCCACACGGCGCCAATCTCCGCCTTCCCAGCGCCCTTTGCCATTTTCGTGGGCAGCCGCCGCTGCTTCTCCACATAGGCCTTGATTACGTCCGACACTACGTGGGCAGCCAACGATCCATGCTCACCCTCTTCAAACAGCGCGCACACCACAATCTCCGGATTGCGCCGCGGTTCCACTCCCACAAACCAGCCATTATCTTTGTACCTGGCTTTGTCGCTGGCGCTCATCTTGGCTTTCAGCATGTTGCTGACAGTCTGCGCGCTGCCGGTTTTGCCGGCCATATCCACACCTTTGATCGCGGAAGCACCCGCCGTCCCTGCCGGACTTACCACCTGCGCCATAGCGTCAGTAATGATTTCCCAGTTCTTGGGGTCGATCGGAATGGTGACCTCGTCGGGAATGCTCTGCGCCGGAATGATCCCCGGCGGCAAATCCGTGGGATTGGTCACATGCGGCCGCACCATCCGGCCGCCGCTGGCAATCGCGCCAAAGGCCCGCGCCATCTGGATCGGCGTCGCTGCCACCGCGCCCTGCCCGATGCTCACCGAAATCGTCTCACCGGCAAACCACTTCTGCTTAAAGTTCCGGATCTTCCACGGTTCCGAAGGCATGACCCCGCTGACTTCTTGTGGCAAGTCAATACCGGTTTTTTGACCCATTCCCAACGCCATGGCGTACTTGGCGATGCGGTCAATCCCCAGCTTTTCTCCCAGCGTGTAGAAGAACACGTCGCAGGATTGATAGATGCCCTTCGCGATGTCGACCGCCCCGTGCGTCTGATGCCGGGCCGCGATCCAGCACTTGAAGTAGCGCCCGTAGAAAGTCCCGCCGCCCGTGCAATTCACGTGCAGATCTTGTGCAATCCCTTCCTGCAGCCCGGCGGTGGCCATGATGATCTTGAAGGTTGAGCCGGGCGCCAGTTGCGCCTGAATCGCCTTGTTCAATAGCGGATGATTTTCGTCATTGACCAGCTTGCTCCATTGATCGCGCGAGACGCGCACCGAAAAACTTTGGGGATCGAATGTCGGGCGGCTCACCATCGCCAGGATTTCTCCCGTTCGCGGATCCATCGCTACAATGGCGCCGTTCTTCCCTTCCAGTGCTTCCTCCGCCGCAATCTGCAAGTCAATGTCGACCGTCAGCTTCAACTGCTTTCCCGGGATCGCATCCGTTTCCCCCAGTAGCCCTACTTCACGCCCATGGCTGTTTACCAGCGCCCGCCGCGCCCCATTCTTGCCCATCAACGCAGTGTTGTACTGCCGCTCCACTCCCGAAACTCCCACCACATCCCCAGGGCTGTAAAGCTCGAACTGCGGCTGGTTCAGCATGTCTTCCGTGACCTCGCCCACGTAGCCGATCAGGTGTGCCATGAACCCGTTGCGCGGATACAGCCGCCGATGCGCCACAATCGTGTCCAGTTCCGGCAGTTCGTTGCGATGCGCATCGATGAAAGCCAGTTCATCCGGCGTAATGTCTTCTTTTAGAAAAATTGGCTGGTACTGCGGCATAGAGGCGAAGCGGCGTATGCGCGTCCGGACTTCAGTCGCATCTAAATGCAGGCCTTGTGCAATCAAGTCTGCGTCCGCATTCAGGTCGCGGGAGGAATCGCGCAGCAGGAGCGCCGAGAAGGACGGATAGTTATCGACGATGACGCGTCCCTCGCGGTCCAAAATTTTGCCGCGGGGCGCGAGAATCGGCACATTGCGGATGCGGTTCTTTTCCGCCGCCGACGAATAGTAACCACTCTCCATCACCTGCAGCTTCCACAGTCCGTATGCCAGCACCAGGAAGATGGCCAGGATCATGTACTGCGCCGCCGTCAGGCGGATTCCGGATACTTTGTCGTCGCGGCTGAACATCAGTTCTCGTTCTCAGTTCGCAGTTTTTGAGCGATCCGCTTCGCGGATCGCAGCTTTGGTCTTTGTGAGGAATGTAGCTCAATTTTAGCTCTTGGAGGCGCCGCTGCGACTAATAGATGAGTAACCTAGGTCACTACCTGCTTTGCAAGACCTGGGTCAGGTTGTTCCGCAAGCGGGTCGCTTGCCAGGCAAGCGTCCTGGCTTGTGCAAAACTTTAGCTTGACACCGGCCTAAGTTCGTGTGATTGTCCCTTTTTCCTGTCCCCACCCCGGTTCGCAGCACTCTTCTCTCACGGAGGCAATCCCGATGCACACCCGCAGATTTTCAGTTCCGCACTTGTCCGCATACGCCATTCTCGGCGCCACCCTGCTTCTTATGAGCACCCACGCAGCCGGTCAAACGACTTTGTTTTCCTTCGACGGCCCGGATGGATCCACCCCCTACGCCGGGTTAGTCTTCGATAGTTCCGGTAATCTCTTCGGTACCGCATCCACCGGGGGCGCGGTGAAGATGGGAGTACTCTACGAACTGGTTCCGCAGGGAGGCGGCGGATGGACCGAGGAAGTCCACCACTACTTCGGCAAAGTTTCAGGCGACGGAACTACGCCTTATGGCACTTTGCTCATTGACGCATCCAACAATCTCTACGGCACAACCTATAGCGGCGGAGCCTACGGGGGCGGTACTGTCTTCGAGGTAACGCCCGGCGCGGGTCCGAACTGGCCGGAGACCATCCTGTATAACTTTGGCAACGGCACGGATGGAGCCAACCCTCACGGCGCCCTGATCTTCGATGCTCTTGGCAATCTCTACGGTACGACCTCCACTGGCGGAGCCAACGGTGCCGGCACGGTATTCGAGCTGACGCCCATTGGCGGCGGCGCATGGAGCGAGGCGATTTTGTATAGCTTCATTGGTGGAACAGGCGGCTCCGATCCCAATGGGAGTGTAATATTCGACTCCAGCGGGAATATTTATGGAACAACTGTAAGTGGCGGCAGCTACGGGGGCGGCGCTGCCTTTGAATTGATTAAGAGCGAGGGCTACAGGTTCAAGATCCTGCACAACTTTGGCGGTTTTTCCGACGGAGCGAACCCTCATGGCGGCCTTGTCCTCGATGCCTTCGGCAATCTCTACGGAACCACGACCAACGGGGGCGGCCATAACAATCCCGTACACTTCGGAGGCGGCATTGTATTCGAATTAAGCCCGGGTGGAGGAGAAGCATGGAACGAAACTGTGCTTTATGAATTCTGCAATCACTCGATTTGCACCGACATCAACCCCTACGACACTCCGTTGATGGATGCCTCCGGCAATCTCTACGGCACTAACTTCGGCAGGAGCGGCTACAGTACAGTCTGGGAGTTGACTCCCACCGCCACCCCGCCTTGGACAGAGACGCTCCTCGTTACATTTTCTTACAATCGTGCGTACGCCGGTCTGATTTTCGATGCCTCGGGAAATCTCTACGGCACCACCTCCACCGGCGGCGGCAACGGCTTCGGAATCGTGTTCGAGATCACACATTAAGAACTGACTTGGTAATGACCATTCGACTCACTTGGGCCGGCGCTTTGCGCGGGGCCAGAAAAGCGCCGGTTACTAGCACGCACCCTCCAGGGATCGTCTGCTCAAGATTCTTGGTGAGCGTTTACTGAGAACTGGGAACTAAGAACTGAGAACTGCCTTCAGGTCCTCTGCTTAAACTTGTCCAGCAAGAAATACAACAGCACGCCCACGGCCGCATTCGCCAACCCAGCCAGGATTCCCCGGCTCCAGCTCCAATTCAGCGTCAGATTGACCATACCCCGCGCCACCGTGAAATAGACCGCGGCGTGCACCAGATAAAATCCCAAGGTGACCAGCAGCCGCGCGCCCGCATTCTCCACATCCAGCTTCGCGCCCAGCGACGATGCCCCGTAGCCCACCACTGTCTTGGCGATGCCGTAAATCCCGATCGGATAGGGCCCCAGCATGTCCTGCACCAGCCCAATGGCCGCTCCCGTGAACAACCCGGAGACCGGGTTGCGCCGTGCCATGGCAAAGAAAATCGTTACCAGCAGCGGCAAATCGAGGTAGGAGAGGAACGTAAGACGTCTCGGCAGAAACGCCTGCAGGAATAGCGCCAGCAACGGCACGCCCACCGTCACCGGAATGCTGAACCGGTAGACCTCTATCTGCTCCCCCGATGTGTAAGTGATGGGCACGCTAGTGAGGATTGTCTTCGGTCGCAGCAGGTTGCGGATTGGCTGGCGGACTCGTTACCTTGGGTTGCGCCGTCGCTGGCTTCGCCGGAGTATTCGCAGGCTTCGAGGTGACGCTCGGCGCAGAGTCTGATCCCGTCACACTCGCCGCATTTGTGCCCGGTGCGGAACCTTCGGAGACGTTCTTCTGCACAACTTTCTTCAAAACTTCGCCGCTCGGCGCAGTCTCCCCAGCAGGGGATATGCCATGCGCACTCCCAGCATTGCTGCCCGCTGGAGCGGTTGCCGCACCGCCGGTCGTCTTCGCTTCAGTTCCGGTATTCCCGGTGACCGAAGCGGGCTTGCCCACAACGTTCGGCTGCGTCTTCGCCCCTGCAACCGATGCTTGGGCGCCCGCGCCTCCCCCCGCTGGAACCGACCCCGCAACCGCCGCAGGCTTAACCGGGACCGAAGGCAGCCGCTGCGCCAGAATGTCCGCTGCACGCACCGTGCCGCCGCTCTCCGCAATCGGCTCCCGATCTTGCTTCTCGGTCACCACCAGCACTTCCTCTACCCGGCTCAGGTCCGCCGCAGGCCTCACGCGGATGTTCAGAAACATTTCCTTTCCCGGACTCACCTTGCTCACCCGGCCCACCGGCAGTCCCTTGGGAAATATCCGGTCGCCTCCGCTGCTCAACAAGATTTCTCCCGGAGCAATCGTCTCGTCGCTCATCACTCGGTCCAGAATCAACTCGCCGTTGGGCGTTCCGCGGACCACACCCTGCAATCGCGACTTCTCCACCATCGCTCCCACGCCGCTGCTCTGGTCGTTAATCATCAGAACGAGCGAAGTCGACGGATACACGATCCACACCTTGCCCACGATGCCGCCCGCCGTGATCACCGCCATGTCCGGCTTCAGCCCGGCATTCTCGCCCTTATCGATGTAGATGGAGCGGGAAAGATCGCTTCCACTGGATCCAATCACCTGCGCCGGCACGGTCTTGGCGATGAACTGCTCCTTGAAGGCGAGTAAAGATTGCAGCCGATGAGCCTGGGTGGCGTCTTCGCTCAGCCGCACCTGCTCCAGCCGCATCTGCTCAATCTGTTCCTTGAGCTGGCGGTTCTCTGCCCGTACCCCGCGCAGGAAAAAGTAATTGTGCCAGAGATTGCTGCTGCTTTTCTGCGCCCAGACCAGGCCGCGCTCGAAAGGAGTAATTGCCCCCACCGCCCAGATGCGGATCAACCGAGTATGCTCCGCATCGGCGCTCCGCTTCACCTGCACCGCCAGCCCCAACACCTGGAGAAACAGCACTCCCACCAGGATTGTCAGGTTACGGTAACGGCCAAGTACGGATTCCATAAGACAGTGGTCAGTGATCAGTGCCGGTGGTCAGTGCGTCCCGCAACTGGCCACTGATCACTGGCCACTGACCACTGTTCTGCTACTCAATCGAAATCTTCCGTAGCAGCTTGAAGTCGCTGAGCATCTTGCCCGTCCCCAGCACCACGCTGCACAACGGATCGTCGGCAATCGAGACCGGCAGCCCGGTTTCTTCGCGGATGCGCTTGTCCAGATTCTTCAGCAGCGCCCCGCCGCCGGTCAGCACGATGCCGCGGTCGCTGATGTCGGCGGAAAGCTCCGGCGGTGTACGCTCGAGGGCCACGCGAATCGCGTTCATGATCGTCGAAACACACTCGCTCAAAGACTCGCGGATCTCACCATCATCCACCGTGATCGTCTTGGGCACACCTTCAATCAGGTTGCGGCCTTTGATCTCCATGGTCATCGGCTTGTCGAGCTGGTGCGCGGAGCCAATTTCCATTTTGATCTGCTCTGCCGTGCGTTCCCCGATCAGCAGGTTATATTTCCGCTTCAGATAATTCATGATGGCTTCGTCCATCTGATTCCCGGCCATCCGTACCGACCGTGAGTAGACGATGCCGCTCAGCGAAATTACCGCGATGTCCGTCGTGCCGCCGCCAATGTCTACTACCATGTTACCGCTCGGCTCCGTAATCGGCAGCCCGGCTCCAATCGCCGCCACCATGGCCTGTTCCACCAGATGCACTTCGCTGGCCTTGGCGCGATAGGCCGAATCCATAACCGCGCGCTTTTCCACTTGTGTGATCTCGGAAGGCACTCCAATCACAATCCGCGGATGCACCAGCATCTTCCGGTTGTGTGCCTTCTGAATAAAATAGTTCAGCATCTTCTCGGTGACTTTGAAGTCGGCGATCACGCCGTCTTTCATGGGCTTGATGGCCACGATATTGCCCGGCGTCCGCCCCAGCATCTCTTTCGCCTCTTTGCCCACGGCTTCCACTTCGCCCGTGTTCTTGTTGATGGCGACGATCGAGGGCTCGTTGACCACAATGCCCTTGCCGCGTGCGTACACCAAGGTGTTGGCCGTGCCAAGGTCGATGGCGAGGTCGCTTGAAAACATGCTGAACAATGACCTGAGGTTGTGAGAGCGGGATGAATGAAATCCGTTGTTTGACATGAGCCGAACTCTTCTCGCGATCTACATTGATCGCACTGTTTGCGGGCGAACCCGATTGCCGCCATCCGGCGCGGCTGCATCCTTTCTCTAGTGTAAGAGATGCTCCGCAACCCTGCCGGGACCGAAGGTTCCTTGTCCTCTTGGCCGGAACCTCACTTCTGCCTTTAAGTTGTCATCCTGCGGCGTCTTTTGCCCGCCGGAGGATCTACTGAATAATGATCTTCTTCTGCTGCGTATTGACCCCGCCCTGTGCCGTCTGGGCCGTCACCGTAATCACCGCTTCACCCGTGGTCAGCGGTGGCGTGAAGTAGTGGAACGTCCCGTCGGTCGATATCATCGGAACCTCCCGCCCATTCACCATCACCCGGGCCCCTACCTGAGTCTTGCCCGTCACTTCAATGACGTGTCCATGCTGAATGAAGGGGTCCAGTTCCAGATCGATAGCTGCCGTCTGCTTTCCCTTTGGAATGATGGTGAAACGATTCTTCTCGCTCTCCACCGATTCCTTCCCCGACGCTTCGTACGACTGTACCACCCAGTAGTACGCTCCTTCGCCAAGGCTTGTAACCGTAACATCGGCGGTGTTCACTCTTTTGTCGACCAGTGTAGAAGAAAAGTATGGGTTCCTCGAGATTCGGAGCCGATAGGCCACGGCGTTCGCCATCGGCGACCAGGAAAACTCCACGTCTTTGGTCGCTTCCCCGGAAGTAAACAGCGGCGCCATGTTTGCCGGAGAGATCGGTGTCGGCGGTCCCGTCCCTTTGGCCTTCTCCATGTGCGTCTCTGCGCCCTGGAAACTTACTTTTTCCCAGTTGGCCAACTGCACCGTTTCCCCATTCCGCGTGACTTCGCCCGTGCCCTTCTTCATCAGGATCTCATGCTGGTCGATCTTCGGATCGTTGTGCACCTGCGCCGCCGACTCCGGAGCCAGCGATGCCGTCGCCCCCGCCACGATCACCTGCGATTTCGATCCCTGGGAATAAGTCGCAGTCGAAAGATCCACCGTTCCGGTGCTCACCGCAACTGCTACGTTCGTCTGCTGCTGGTCGTTGGCCGAGTTCTCCTCGATCACAATCAGCGAATCCTGTTTCACGGTATAGCTGGTGCCGTCATTGAACACCACCTTCGCCATACCCTCCGAGCCGGTCTGCACCACATCACCCTTTTCCAGGGGAATGTTGTAGTCCGCTCCCACCCAGCTATTGCCGTTGCCCTTCTTCACTCGCACCGTGCCGTCCAGCGCTGTGAAGTGTGCCTGCTGCGCTGTGGAGACGCCGCTGCCCGCCGCTGGCGCCATGCCTGCCACGCGCTCCATAGCTTTGTTGGCCACGTTGCCGGCGGCCTTGAGGCTGCTCTGGGTAAACTGCGGGAAGGTCAATCGTATTGCGACCAGAAACACTGCGAGCCCAGCCACGATCAGCAGTGCCACACTGCGATACGTGACCGTGGTCCACGCAATGTGGATACCCGGTTTGCGAGTCTGCGAAGACACGGTGACCTGAAGACCTTATTCAAACCTTTTGAATATGCGGTAATTTCAACGTTACCACAAGCCTGTCAGCGCTAAAAATGGGTAATCAACAGGGAACGTTACCTTCGTTTCGCGAGGAGCCGGCGACAACCTGGGGTGCTGGCCTCACCGCCGGAAGAGATAGCTGACCTTCACAAAGAACACCCGCCCGTCATTGATCAATCTGTTGCCGCGGACCAGTCCACCGCCATTGGGATCGCATCCCATCGTTTGTCCCGTTGCCGGCAGACAAAGGCTGGGAATGAAGTTATCCAGGTTGCTGTTGTAGCCCACATAGACGGCCGTGCCGGGGTGCACGAGGTAGGTGATGAGAAAGTCAGAGCTGAAGGCCTTGGCAGTTTGCAGTGAACTGTAGGTAGGATTCGCCAACAGGCCGTTGTATTGCAGAATAGTTCGCAGCGAGAGCGCACGCGTGAACTGGTAATTCCACTGGCTGCGGATGATGTGATTGTTGAACGCCGCATGGTGCGCGACGCCGTTCAGCACGCGATCGAGGATGTAAGTGTTGTCGATCTCCAGATGTCCGGTGGGCTTGACGCTCATCGTGTGATTGATGAAGACCTCGTTGCCCGTAATCGGAAGCTGGCCCGTAGGCACGACAACCAGCACCGTCCCATCGCGAATGATTTGTGTCCGCCATGTGATCAAGCGCGACGGGCTGCCCTGCACCACCAAACCGCCAATGCCCTGCACATACTTGTGATCGGCTGGAAGACCGGGGAAGTCGACCGGACGCAGCACATCTGTCTCAACGCCGCCAATCGGAGCGAACAAGAAATTGTGCCGGAAATAAAAGACCCAGTCGCCGGAATAGGCGTGCTGCAAGCCGACGCCATGGTGATCCCAAATGTCGTGGGTATTGAGTTCCGGGCCTTGGAATGTAAGGTGCTTCCCTTCCGGCCGCCAATAGAAGTGAAAGTACTGGGCCACATTGCGGATATCGGTTCGCGGAACGAAGCCCGCATCGGTATGGAAGTTGGCAGTAATATCCTGATACTGCAACTCGTAGGAGAAGCGCCGCCCAAAGCCATTGAGCACGCCTTCATGGTCCTGCCCGAAGGTGTAACCGATAGCGGGCGGAGCGATCGAACTGCCTGCACTTCCCGTGGCATTCAGCGCGGAAACAATCGCATTCGAGGCGTACGTGGACGAGACGACGCTTCGAAACCACGATGTCCAGTTCTTGCCCATGCGAATCGTGGCGTCCAGGCCGCCCACGCGGTTGAAATCGCCATCGTATTCGCGGCCCACGTAGACTGCGCCGACACTGCTTTGCGCACCGATGTCATGGCTCACTCGAGCCACCGCGAAATAAGCGCGCGTACCGCTCAACAGGCTGTGGTCGGGAACGAGAAGCCCCGGCGAGCGGTCGTCGGCGACAAAGAACCCCAGATTCCATGGGCCCTGCTTGCCTGTAAGCCGCGCCCCAAAGCTGGGCTCGATAATGCGGCGGGTGAAGAGCAGCTTTGACGTTTGATAGATGCCAATATTCGTGTCGCTGAAGAAATTCGAGTTCTCCAAAAAGAACGGACGCTTCTCGGGAAAGAACACCTCAAAGCGCTGGTTCACTGTGTTCTGCGGCTGATCGGACTCGATCTGAGCGAAGTCGGGATTGATCGTCGTATCGAGCACAAGGCTGTCATGAAAAACAAATTTCGAATCCAGCCCGATCTTGCCTTGCAAGTCACGATTGTCGAACCGCGGCTGGATTGGATCGCGGTCGTCCAGTGCATGCAGGCTGCTGAGATATCCGTAAGGATTAAACTGCATGTTGCGGCTGGGGGAAACGTCGGCGACCCCGGTGATGGTTCCCTCCTGATTCAGCCGGCCTGCAATCCGGCTGGAAACCCGCGGCCAGTAATCGTATTCATCGTTGTGCGCGACGTAGCGCATCAAGGTCACGCCCCAGGTCTGCTGGTTCGCAGCGTGAAAACGAATGCTGCGGAAAGGGATCGACATGAAGACGACGTAGCCCTTGCTGGTCACCGTGCCGCCCGAATCCCAAACCGTATCGTAGGAATAGTCCGACCCACTGTCCTCAGACCATAGCGCGTCGGACTGCACTCCGCGGGGATTTACATCGAACAGAAAGCCGTGACGCTGATCGTGAAAGGTATCGAGAGTGAGTTCCACGTAGTCATCATCGGGAGGAGTGACTTCTTCACGTCGTGTGAGATGTCCGCGGATCGCGCCGGAATTGGTATCCCAGCACACCCAGGCAAGGTACAAGTTCGCCCTGTCATAGCCCATGTAGACTTCAGTGCGTTGCGTCGCCGGCCTGCCGTCGGAGGGCTGCTGCTGAATGAAATCTGTGACCTTCGCCAATTGCGCCCCGTTGCCGGTAGGCGCCATCTCCGCGAAATCCTCAAGGCGTGGCGGGCTGGTCACACGCGGAATATTCACCGTCGAGGCGTCGGCCGCCGCGCAATCGCTGCCCATTGACACTATAAAGCTCAAAACAATACCGAGCCCAACTAGCAGCCTTCGGACGTGCACCGGATCCTTTGAACCCAGGCGTTTCCTCAGAAAAGTAGAATGTAGGACTTGCACCGTGAATTAGACCTGTCGTCCCGCAAAACGTTAGTCCGACATCGAACCTGAAAGGTTAGCTGGCACTTGCGCCGGGTGAGCCGGTCACAGCAATGTTTTGTTTTGTGTCATTCTTGCTTATCGGCGAATTTTCCCCGGCCTTTACTTGACATGCAGTGCGCTGTCATCAACAATTTAAGAGCACATCAACTCGACCAATTTTTATACCGTTTCCTCAGCTTACAAAATTCTTCACGAGGTTCCTTCATGTTGCTCGCCGCACGCCTGGCACTGTTCCTCTGTGTTCCGTTGCTGTTCGCGGCCGTCGTTTCCGCCCAGAAGATCGCCGTGGATCAGCCCACCATCTGGGCCTCGAAGCCTGACGTCCCCGCCTTCGAGAAAATCGAAACCGATCGCCTCGCCGCCGGTCAGCGCGCCATCGACACGCTGCTCTCCGCCAAAGGCCCGCGCACCATTGAGAACACTCTGGTCCCCTTCGACGAGGCGGTTCGCCAAAACAATTCCGCCGGATATTTCGCCGGACTCATGGAACAAGTCCATCCCGACGCCGGCTTCCGCGATCACGCCACCGCCATGCTCACCAAAGCCAGCGCCGCCCAGACCGCCATCGCCCTCAATCACGACGTTTACAATGCGCTCGCGGCGCTCGATCTCTCGAAAGCAGACGCCGCCGCAAAATATTACGTCCAGCGCCAACTGCTCGAATTCCGTCTCGCCGGCGTCGACAAAGATGACACCACCCGCGCCCGCCTCAAAAAATTAAACGACCAAGCCACCGAAGAGCAGTCAATGTTCGATCGCAATATTGCCGACGGCCAGAACGTCGTCGAAGCCGATCCCTCCGAACTCGAGGGCCTGCCTCAGGATTACATCGACCGCCACAAGCCCGGTGCCAATGGCAAGGTGCACATCACCACCGAGTACCCCGACGCCTTTCCCGTCTTCAACTTCGCCAAGAGCGACTCCCTGCGCCGCCGCGTCACCGTCGCCTTCCTCACCCGCGCCTACCCCAAGAATCAGGAAGTCCTCACCAGCCTGCTGAAGACGCGGTACGAGATCGCCACGCTGCTCGGCTATTCCAACTGGGCTGACTACAACGCCGCCGACAAGATGATCGCCAAGGGCCATAACATCTCCGACTTCATCAAAGACGTTAACGAGGCTTCTCGCCCTCTGGCCAAGAAAGAATTTGAAATGCTGCTCGCCGAAAAGCAAAAGACCGACCCTGGCGCGAAAGAAATCTGGGACTACGAACGCTCCTATCTTTCCGAACAGGTGCGCCGAACAAAATACGATTTCGACTCTCAATCCGTGCGCCCATATTTCCCGTTCATGCAGGTAAAGCAAGGCATCCTCGACGCCGCCGCGGAACTCTTCCAGGTCAGCTTTCAGCAGGAAATGAACGTCCCATCCTGGGATCCCGCCGTCGAGACCTGGATCGTCATCGACCACGGCAAGCCCATCGGCCGCTTCTATCTCGACATGCACCCTCGACCCGGCAAGTACAGCCATGCCGAAATGGCTCCAGTGCTCGATGGCATCCGTGGCAAACAACTCCCTGAGGCGATCCTCGTCTGCAACTTCCCTGCTCCCACCGTTGACGACCCGGGACTGATGGATTACGGCGACGTGCAAACTTTCTTCCACGAATTCGGCCATCTTATGCACCACATTCTCGGCGGACAGCAACAATGGGCCGGCATCAGCGGCATCAGCATGGAATCCGATTTCGTCGAGGCTCCATCTCAGATGCTCGAAGAATGGATTCGCAGCCCGCAGGTCCTCGCCAAGTTCGCCCACCACTACAAGACCGGCGAACCCATCCCCGCCGACCTCGTAGCCCGCATGAACCGCGCCTCCGCCTTCGGACGCGGCGCTTGGGCCGACCGCCAAAACGCCCTCACTGCCATCTCCTACGACATTTATAAAACCAAGCCCGAGTCGGTCGACCTCGACAAAGTCACGCTCGACGACAACCGCAACTACACTCTCTTCACTCCGCTGCCCGACACCCACATGTGGGCCTCCTTCGGCCACCTCGGAGGCTACTCCAGCGCTTACTACACCTACCTCTTCGACAAAGTGATCTCCGAGGATTTCTTCCTCCAGTTTGACCACAAGAACCTTCTAGCCGGCGACGCCCCCATGAAGTATCGCCGCGTAGTCCTCGAACCCGGCGGTTCGATGTCGGCAAATGACCTGGTAAAGAACTTCCTCGGTCGCCAGCAAAACATGGCTGCCTTCCAACACTGGCTGGGGGAGGAATTCGACACGAATGGGGTAAGCGCACAATCCGCAGGAAAGTAGTTCAGCTTGCGTGGAGAAGCTTGTGCGGAGCGGGCACTCCCTTCGACAAGCTCAGGGCAGGCTGTGCCCGCTGCTTTTGATTTTGACCTGGGTCGGGAAGGGCACGGCTTCAGCCGTGCCGCTAGCGATAAAGACGCGGGCTTTTAGCCCCTGTGGCTACGCCGCCCGAAGCTCCTCATGCGTTCGCTCCATCGCCTTCGACTGATCCACCGGCCCCTGACAGTTCGGATAGTTCGGGCAAATCAAATACGTAGTCAGCCCAGACCATCTCAAAACCAGCCCAGTCTTGCACCGCGGACAGCATGGCGAAGAACTCATGCCGCAATCTTCAAATATTCGCGATCCCGAAACAATCAGGGAAAATCCTTAGGATTAGGCTGTCCCTCGCTCACGATCCTTCGGAATCATGACCCACCCCACCGCAGCACTCGCCAAAGCGAGGCCTGCACAAATGAACATCACAATTCGGAATCCAAAGACAAATGCTTCCCCAATTGATTTCCTGATGGCAGCTTCCCTACCAGGATCGAGGCCAGCGGGCGCCTGCAAGCCGGCGAGCTTGTTCATGCTTTCCTGAAGTTCCTGCACAATGCCGGGAGGAACCCCAAAATGAGCCAGGCTGTAGTTCAGTCGAGAACCAAACGCTTTCACCATCACGATTCCAAGGACTGCAATAGCCAGCACCCCCGCCACGCGCGCCACTGCATTGTTGATTCCCGAGGCTGCACCGACTCGGTCTTGAGTTACTGAATTCATCACAACCGTCGTCAGAGGCGCCACCGTCACCGCCATCCCAAATCCTAGGACGACCACCGCCGGGAAGAACGTCTTCCCATAGCTGCCTCCAACCGAGGGCACCGCGAATAGGACGAACCCCAAAGCAGCAATAAGCGGGCCAATAATCAGCGGACCTCGTGGGCCATAACGGGCCACCAACCCGCCAGACCAGCGGGAGAGAACAAACATAAGCAGGATGAAGGGAAGAATGGCAGCTCCGGCTGCCGTTGTGGAATACCCCTGAACCTGGATCAGATCCAATGGAAATAAGAAGAAGAAAATTCCGACAGCAGCATAGAGACACAGCGTAAGCAGGTTCGCACCACTGAAACTGCGGGAGTCAAACAGCGTGAGCGGCAGCATCGGCGTACTGCCGCGAGCCTCGGCAAAAAACAACGCGACAAGGCAACCGAAGCCGACGATCAAACTCCCGAATACCAGAGGATTTCCCCAACCCAAGTTGACCGATTCGAGAAACCCAATCACCAACCCACCGAGTCCGATCGTTGCGAGAATCGCTCCCAGCCAATCGATGCTCCGCGAGCTAGCGCTGCGGCTCTCCGGAATCCGCCAAACGGAAATGGCGATCACCCCCGCCGCCAGCGGGAGATTGATCAAGAATACCCACCGCCATGTAGCATGCTGAATCAGCCAACCGCCGAGCACCGGCCCAATAGCCGTGGTAATCGCCGTAAACCCCGACCATGTCCCGATCGCCTGTCCCCGACTGCCTTCGTCGAAAGACGTACTGATAATCGCCAGGCTGCCGGGCACGAGCAGCGCCGCACCCACACCTTGAATGCTTCTCGCAATAATCAATTGATGAATATTCGCGGAAAGGCCGCACCCCGCGGAAGCCACGGCGAAAATCGTCACGCCCACCAGGAACGCGAGACGCCGCCCGAACAGGTCACCGAGAGACCCGCCAACTAAAATCAACGCAGCCAGAAACAGTCCGTAAGACTCCACCACCCATTGCACATCCACAACGCTTGCGTGAAAGCTGGCCTGCAGCGCCGGCAGAGCGACATTCACCACCGTACCGTCGATGAAAGCCATGCTCGAACCCAGAATGGTCGCTGCAAGTATCCACGTTCTCGATTCTGGTGCGCAGGGAACTGCGGCACCCGCGGATCGCATGACAGCTTCGTCGCAAGGCATTCTCATCGAGGTATGGATGCTACTAAGGTATTCTGCGATTGCGAATGAAATGCTAACCCGCCCACCCTTGCCGCACCTTCCCCACCCGCTGTAGCATCAATATCCAGGCATTCATAAGGAAATAAGGAGCAATTATGGCCACCGACACCCTCGCTTCCCCCGCCACTCTGGGCAGCAGCAATCCCACCAAAGTATTCAAGAACTTCATCGACGGCGAGTGGGTCGAATCCTCGACTGGAGAAACCTTCGAAGACCGTAATCCCGCCGACACGCGCGACGTGGTCGGCATTTTCCAGAAGTCGGCGAAGGCCGACGTTGACGCCGCCGTGGACGCGGCCAAACGCGCCTTCGCCAAGTGGCGGCTTGTGCCCGCACCGCGCCGCGCTGAAATTGTCTTCCGCGCCGCCGAAATCCTCATCGAGCGCAAAGAAGAGTACGCCCGCGAGATGACGCGCGAAATGGGCAAGGTGCTCGCCGAGACGCGCGGCGATGTGCAGGAAGCCATCGACGCCGCCTACTACAACGCCGGCGAGGGCCGCCGCCTCTTCGGCCCCACCGTTCCGTCGGAGATGCCCAACAAATTCGCCATGGCCGTGCGCCAGCCCATCGGCGTATGCGGCATGATCACGCCCTGGAACTTCCCCATGGCGATCTCTTCCTGGAAGCTGCTGCCCGCCATCGTCTGCGGCAACACCTGCGTCATTAAGCCCGCGCAGGATACTCCGCTCTCCACCTTCAATCTGGTGCGCGCCCTCAGCGACGCCGGCCTGCCCAAAGGCGTGATCAACATCGTCGCCGGGTTCGGACCGGATGTAGGAACTCCGCTCGCCGAGCACGCCGACGTGCGCGCCGTCTCGCTAACAGGATCATCCGCCGTCGGCCGCATCATCGGCGGCATCGCCGCCAAGAGTTTCAAGCATTGCTCCCTCGAACTAGGCGGGAAGAATCCTATGATCGTGCTCGACGACGCCAACCTCGACCTCGCCATCGAAGGCGGCCTCTGGGGCGGATTTGGCACTACTGGACAGCGCTGCACCGCGACCAGCCGCATCATCGTGCAGAAAGGCGTTTATCGCGAGTTCATCGAACGCTACGTCGCGCGCGCCAAGAAATTGAAAGTCGGCAACGGCCTTGATGAGACCACCGAGATGGGACCAGCGATCAACGAGAAGCAGCTTCAGACGGATCTCAGCTACGTTGCAATCGGCCAGGACGAAGGCGCGAAGCTGATGTGCGGCGGCAATCGCCTCACCGAGGGCGAGTTCCAACACGGCTGGTTCATGGAGCCGACCGTCTTCACCGACGTCGATCCCAAGATGCGCATCGCGCAGGAAGAAATCTTCGGCCCCGTCGTCTCAATCATCCCCTGCGACGACCTCGAAGATGCCATCGAGATCGCCAACGGCATCGAGTATGGACTTTCCTCCGCTCTCTACACCAAAGACGTGAACAAGGCCTTCGCCGCCATTCGCGACCTCTACGCGGGCATCACTTACATCAACGCCCCAACGATTGGCGCCGAAGTTCACCTCCCCTTCGGCGGCACCAAAGCCACCGGCAACGGTCACCGCGAAGGCGGCATCGGCGCCATCGACTTCTACACCGAGTGGAAGTCGGTCTACGTTGATTACTCGGACAAGCTGCAGAAAGCCCAGATCGACCGAGCAGATTAGAACTGGTTAATTCTTGAATTTGGATTTCCGCAGCCCACAAGTGCGACTAGCGCGCCGATTCCATTTCGATTTTCCGTCCTCGCGACGGAACCTTAGAGGGATTTAATCCTCGGCCAGTACGTCCGTAATCTGTTCAGCAGATTTCCCGGAGCTTAGTGTCACAGAAGGCGCCTCTTCTTCTCGGTGCCTTACTATGAATGTACTGCTCGCGAAGCATCATCTGGGCAGCAAACGGATCATTCTTGTCACGCTGGCAGGTGCGATTGTGGTTCTGCTGGCAGGTTCCACCGCAGGCTTGATTCCCCATCTCTATGCCCAGAACAAGAAGTCCGGCCGCGAAGTCATTCATTCGGTCAAACCCGAATACCCGGTAATCATGAAAAGCGCGCGCATCGGAGGAACCGTTCGCATGAATGCGACTGTGCTGGCAAACGGAACCGTCGCCAGGGTCCAGGTTCTAGGCGGCAACCCCATCCTGGCCGAGACTGCCGCGAAGGCGGTAATGAGGTGGAAATTTGCCCTCGCTTCAACCCAGACAAACGAAGAAGTTGTAGTCAATTTCAATTCAAACGAAGCTCCGTAGCTTGCCTTTCAGCTAAACTTGCCCGCCCGTTCTCATCGAGTCAGACTACCTCCACGCTCTTGTACAATTGAGGCCGGAAGGTCATCATGCCGCTGACCCAAGCCCACGAGATCTCGGCCGCCAAGCGGCTAGACAACGTTCGCTACGCCATTCGCGACCTGGCTTGCGTCGCCGACGAAGTCATTCAGCAGGGACACAACGTTCTGCCACTCAACGTCGGCGACCCGCTCAATTTCGATTTCCAGACTCCGCCCCACATCATCGAAGCCGCCTACAAAGCCATGCGTGACGGCAAGAACGGCTACGCGCCGTCTCCCGGCATTCCTGAAGCGCTCGAAGCAATTCGCGGCGAGGCCGCGCGTAAAGCCATCACAACCGTGCGCGACGTCTTCGTCACCTCCGGCGTGAGCGAAACCGTCGACCTCTGCATCTCCGCGCTGGTCAATCCCGGCGAGGACATCCTCACGCCAAAGCCTGACTACCCGCTCTACTCCGCGGTCCTGTGCAAGCTGGGCATCGCGATCAACGCCTACGATCTGAACGAAGACGACGCCTGGCAACCCGAACTTGCCGATATCGAACGCAAGCTCACTCCACGCACCCGCGCCATCGTGCTGATCAATCCGAATAATCCGACTGGCTCACTTTGCTCGCGGCAGATGCTCGAGCAAATCGCGGAACTGGCGCGCCGCCACAATCTCGTCGTCTTCTCCGACGAAATTTACGACAAGCTGATTCTGCCGGATTCGAATGGAGATGCCACGCCGCACATTGCTTTCGCCTCGGTCGCGCCCGACGTGCCTTGCATCACCTTCGGCGGCATGTCGAAGAACTACCTCGTCCCCGGATGGCGCATCGGATGGGGCATCGTTTCCGGTGACGCCACAGCCATCAAGCCTTACACCGAAGGCATTCACCGCCTGCTGCGCGCGCGCCTCTGCGCCAACCATCCCGAGCAATATGCGATTAGGCCCGCGCTCGAAGGCCCGCAGGATCATCTCATCGAAGTGCGGCGCAAGCTGCGCTCCCGCCGCGACCTCACGCAGAAGTGGTGCGAGTCCACGCCGCGCGTTAGCTGCGTCGCCCCACGTGGCGCGTTCTACGCTTTTCCGCGCATTGATATTCCCGAGAGTGACGAGGTTTTCGTCAAAGAACTCATCCGCCAGAAGCACGTCATGGTTGTCCACGGCTCCGGCTTCGGCCAGAAGCCCGGCACGCAGCACTTCCGCATAGTCTTTTTGCCGGATGAAAAAACGCTCACCAGCGCTTACGCAGGGATCGCGGAATTCATCCGCGGGAGATACGGACGCGCATGATTGCCGCGGTGTGGGATGAAAACGGCTGCCAATGCCGTGATATTCTCAAGGAAACGGTCGCCGCCAGGGGAGGAAATCATGGAGCAGTTTGATCGCATAACACAAGAAGCTGGCGTCATGGGCGGAAAGGCCTGCATTCGCGGCACACGCGTAACCGTTGGCACAATCGTCGGGCAGATCGGTGCCGGGCATGCGATCGAGGAAATTCTGGCTGATTACCCATATCTAAAGCGCGAAGACATCCTGCACGCGCTACGCTACGCCGCGTGGCTCGCCGAAGACCGCGAAGTTGTTCTTCCCGGCGCATGAAGCTCCTTGTCGACATGAATCTTTCGCCGCGCTGGATAGCCACGCTAAACAACGCAGGGTGGGAAGCGGTGCACTGGTCGACGGTAGGGAAAGGCAGCGAGCTCGACTCTGAAATCATGCGTTATGCGGCGCACCACGGCTACGTCGTCTTAACCCACGATATGGACTTCAGCGCGATTCTGGCGGCTACCCACGGCGAAAAACCAAGCGTCGTCCAGATTCGAACAGAAGACGTGAGCCCCAAGGTAATCGGCGCGCAAGTTGTCGCGACCCTTCGCCACATGGAGCCCGAGCTTGAGGCTGGAGCATTGTTGACGGTTGGCCCGCGCCAGACGCGGGTACGCATGTTACCGATAATCCCGAAGTGAGCGCAGCATTTAGTAAATTCCCGGCAGCACCGCGGGCACCCGCCGCACGTAATCCTCGAACTCCTTCCCAAAGGCCGCACGCAACAGCTTCTCTTCGCTGCGCACCCGGATGACCAGCCCCACGGCAAACAGAACGATTGCCGCAACGAAGGCTGTCCAGTGCTCCATTGCTAACCCAGTCGCCACCAGCATCCCGAGCATCCCCGTATAGATGGGATTGCGCACAAAGCGATACGGCCCCGCAGTAATCAGCTTGTGACCTTCGACCAACCGCGCGGCTACAGCCCACTGTTTACCCAGTGTCCGCACCGCGGAAGCAGTCAGCCATACAGACCCAACCGCCAAGGCCAATGTGAATGCGGAAAGCGCGATCCCGATACTTCCGGAGAGTACGGCAACCGGGGGCAGAAACGGCCTGCCAGGCGGCTGGAACCAGACCAGAAAGTAAGCGCACATTTGCAAGAAAATCCCCAGCAGGGACATCCGGTCGCGTTTGGCTTCCGGCTCCCTGGGTGGCCGTCTGCGAAGCACAAAAATGGCGGTGAAAACCGTCCAGCAAAGCACCACCCCAGCCAGGGTGACCAGCGCAATCGGAGTCGGTTTGTACATGTGTTAGCGCGCCAAGTCTGAGGGACGAACCCAATCTAGAGGCAAGCCCGCGATTTGGCAAACGCTAGCTCTCCATCGTCCTATGACCATGGTATAATGACCATGATCGAAAGGATGTCTTCGATGAAAACAATAGCGGCGGGCGCGTTCAAGGTCCATTGCCTGGCGATCATGGATGAAGTTCAGTCAAAACGCCAGGCTGTGCTCATCACCAAGCGCGGCAAGCCGGTGGCGAAGCTTGTTCCAGTCGAACAGGAGAAGGACGACATCTTTGGTTTCTACAAAGGCAAGATTAAAATCAACGGCGATGTCGTTTCCCCAGCTTTTTCTCCGGAGGAATGGGGAGACCTGTATTGATTCTGCTGGATACGCACGTGGTGATCTGGCTTGCGCAGGATCAACACCGCATTTCTTCAAAGGCTTACGATGCGATTACCAACACACGCGAAGCCGGCCAGGGCCTGTTCGTTTCCAGCATGACGCTCCTCGAAGTCGCCCGACTCGCGAGTCAAAAGCGTATTCAGCTAACGCCGAACCTGGAGGCCTTCCTGGGGGAAGTGGAGCGGCGATTCGCTGTTCTGCCCATCACAGGAAAAATCTGCGTGCAGGCGTTCGCGTTTTCCGCAAGCTATCCGAAAGATCCGGCTGACCGCGTAATTGGCGCTACGGCGGTCATAGAAGGACTGAGCCTCGTAACCGCGGACCAATCGATCCGCCAGTCGAAAGCCGTGCCAACAATCTGGTGAACCTCGCGGTTTTTCAGCAGTTTCCTTGACTTCCTCTTTCCCCACGAATCTGCTTAAATCAAATCAAGACGCAACCCCGGTCGCGTCCTCGTGTTCCTACAATCGTGGTCGACATTCATTCCCACATCCTTCCGGAAGTAGACGATGGATCCAAATCCTGGGAAACCTCCGTCGCCATGTGCCGCATGGCCGCCGACGACGGCATCACCCATCAAGTTGCCACCCCTCATGCCAACGACCGCTACCACTACGACCGCCCCTATCTTCAGGGACTTGTGGCTCACTTGCAGTCGCTCATCGGTGATTCACTCAAGCTCAGCCTGGGCTGCGACTTCCATCTCTCCTACGACAATCTGCAGGATGTGCTGGCCAATCCCGCCCGCTACGCCATTGAAGGCTCGCACTACATGCTGGTCGAGTTGAGCAATTACAGCGTCCCGCAGCAAACGACCGACTGTTTCACGCAACTCGGGGATCGTGGCATCACCGCAATCATCACCCATCCCGAGCGCAACCCGATTCTGCGCGAGAGCTTGCAGCGAGTGGTGGAATGGGCAGAACAGGGTTGCGTGATCCAGGTGACAGGCTCTGCACTGACTGGATTCTGGGGAGACCGCACGCGCCGCGCCGCGCATTGGTTGCTGGAGCACGATGCCGTCCACGTGCTGGCCACAGATGCCCACGACACAGAAAAGCGCATCCCGGTACTCTCCACCGCTCGCGATGCCGTCGCGGAAATTTGTGGCGAAGATGTAGCGGAAGCCCTGGTCGAGGGCAATCCCCAAGCCATCATCCATTCGCAGCCACTGCCTTACTTTCCCCGGCCCGTGCTTGGCAGCTACCGCAAGACGCATGGCAGCAGTTAGGTCCTGCGGTCTCGGTTCTTATGCAACGGTGGGTTCTCAAAAATCTGGACGATTACTGCGGGATTGATGCGTTGTGGTCGGAAGTTTTAGCGGGAGTTGTGGCCGGCGTCGGCTCAGCAGGCGCAGCCGGGTTCGTGTTCATCTGCGCTCCCGGATCGGCGCTGTGCGAAACCGGAGTTGAAGAACTAGAACGCGGCGGGAATGGCCCCGTGGTCATCGCGCTCTCCGGATTCAGCAGATGGTCGTGGCTCGGCCCCAGCCCCAGGCTGATCAGCGCCCGCGAGTCGGGCACAGTCTTCGACTGCCAACCGTGATCGGCCTGATAGCGCCGCATGGCGTCTTCACTGGACTGATTCCAGGTTCTGCCCGCCTCGCCACTCAGGTAGTGTTCGCGAATCAGCGCTTCCTGAATCGCCTGCGCCCGCTCGGAATCAATCTTCTGCTGGCCCCGTGCGGTCGTCTTTCGTTTGCTGTTCTTGTGTGAACTCGCGGACTTCGATTTGCTGTTATGAGCCGCTACGGCTGTGTTGGATTTTGAGTGCGTCCCCGGCGAGGCGCGATGGGTTTTCGTCGCCGAAGTCGAAGTCACAGCTTTCGATTTGGCTGCCGTGCTCGAATGTTTCTTCGGACCCGATGTCTTCGTCTGTGGTTTGGAAGCGTCCGCCTTCACAACAGCAGAAGGCGTTTGCGCCAGCGCAGAGGGCGCTGAAGTGCACGCGCAGATCAGCGCCAGAACGCACCCTGCACCCCACCATCTTCGTATTGCGCTATGCTTCCGCTCTTGTTCCAAAGGCAACCCTCATACGTCAGGCGCGCCAGTCCAAAATGCTCTACTACAAAACACAAGCCCAACTGAAGCTGGCATTGTAAATCATCCTCCATCGCTGGAGGCAATGCCAGTTCCCATTGGGCTAGTTCAGGTTACGGAAGTGTTCCGGCCATGAAGATGGTTCCATCCTGACGCGACGAACCTCGCGGCCGCACCAGGAATACCACGTCCTGACCGCTCTTCAGGCTCGACTCGATTTTGGCGAACTCTTCTTCGTTGTTCACCGGCTGCTTGTTGACCTCCAGGATCACGTCGCCGCGACCCAGATTGATGTCCTCAGCAAACGAGCCCGGTTTCACATCCTGCACGATCACGCCTTTACCTGCCGGAACGTCAAGACGATCGGCCATTTCCGGCGTCAGCTTGCGAACCGTGATGCCAAACTTGTTCTGTTTGGGCGTGTTCTCGTCGTTGCCGCTGTCGTCTTCGTTCAAACGCGCCGCAAACAGCTTGGCGCGATCTGCCACGGTCACCGTTGTCTCCTGCTGCTTGCCGTTGCGCAGGAAGCCGACGGCCACTTTCGCTCCCGGTTTGCGCGAAGCAATGTCAGCGACCAGTTCCGATCCTTTGCTTACTTTATGTCCGTCAATCGTGTTGATGGTGTCGCCCACTTTCAGCCCAGCCTGATCCGCGGGACTGCCGGCCACTACGCTCGATACTGTGACTCCCGAGCCCGCGCCATAAACCCGCGTAATGGCAGGGTTCTCCACCGCATCAAACATAATGCCTATGGAACCGCGCGCCACGCGGTGCTCGGGTCCAATCAACTGGTTGTAGACCTGCACCACGGTGTTCGAAGGTAACGAAAAGCCCACGCCAGCATAGGCATTGGTTTCGCTCAGAATCGCCGTGTTGATGCCGATTACTTCTCCATTCATATTGACCAGCGGTCCGCCCGAATTCCCCGGATTAATCGCGGCATCAGTCTGTATGAATGTCTGGAACTGCCGGCCCGGCACAATATCCCGCCCCTTGGCGGAAACGATCCCTGCTGTCACGGTTCCCACCTGCCCGAACGGACTGCCGATGGCCAGCACCCAATCACCAACCTCCATGCTGTCGGAGTTGCCCAACTTCGCCGAAGGCACGGCGCGGTCCAGGTTGATCTTGATCACTGCCAGATCGGTTTCCTGGTCTTCTCCAATCACCTTCGCATCGTGCTGCACGCCCGGCGGATCGTCCTGCATCCGCACCCGGATGCGGTCCGCTTTCTCCACCACGTGCCGGTTGGTCACGATATAGCCCTTGGCATCAACGATCACTCCCGATCCCAGCGAACGCTCGCGAATCGCGCCGTCCCCGCCCAGTGGATTGCCCTGACCTCCTGGCCCGCCAAAGAATCGGTTGAAGAAATCGTCCATGCCACCGCCGCCCCCGTTGTCCTGGTCATCGGGATTCTGTCCGCCACGACGGCGCCCGCGGGGATTCTTGATGGTCGATTCCGTATTGATGTTGACCACGCTCGGGCCCAACTGTTTGGCAATCTGCGAAAACGCATTGGAAAGCTGCTGCGGCGCAGGCACCGACAGCGGAGTCGCGTCGGAAGAAGACGACTTCTGACCTTCCTTGCCCTTCACTCCGTAAGAAACTACGCTGCCAATCAAAATTCCCAGCGCCAGCGTAGCCACAATGCTGAACGAATAAACCCACCGATGGGTCTTCAAACGCACCCAAATTGCACGCGAATCCATATGCCGACTTCCCTCCCAGAACTTTGCGAACCCTTAATTATACCCGTTTGCGAAGCCTCGTCCCCAATGCCGAAGCCTTCTCGGGGTATGAGATTACAGTACGTGACCTTGATGTGTTAGACGCACGAACCTGGCTTTCCGTTTTACCGAATGGGAGGAAACTAAAGAGCAAAGAGCTAAGGCGTTGACAATACGAAAACAGCCAGCCAGCTAGCCACCGTGCCGCAGACTCGGAGTAACCCCTCAAACTGCGATCCGATCGCTTACTTCGCCTCGTAAACCGTCTTCCCGCCCACCACCGTCCGCAACACCTTGGTGGCCAGCACTTTTTCCGCAGAAGCAGCCGTCACGTCGCGGTCGAGCACTACAAAATCCGCCAGCATCCCCGGCACCAGCTTGCCCTTTTCTTTTTCCTCGAATTCGGCGAATGCCGAGCCCATGGTGTAAGCCGCAATGGCCTGATCCATCGTCAGCTTCTGCTCGGGGAAAAATTCCTGCTTGCCGTTCTCGCTCTTGCGCGTGACCGCGGCATACAGCCCACGAAACGGCGCCACTGGCTCAACTGGATAGTCCGTGCCAAAAGCCAGCGTCACGCCCTTATTCAGTAATGCCGCCCACGCATAGGAAGTCGCGGCCCGCTTCGCTCCCAGCCGCTCGTTCGCCCAACGCATATCGGTGAGCACATGACTGGGCTGCATGGAGGCAATCACCTTCAACTCCTTGAAGCGCGCGACCTGTGCCGGCGTGACGACCTGCGCATGTTCAACGCGCAAGCGAAAATCGTCGCCGCCATTCGCGGCCTTCACTTTCTGCTCCCGCGCAGCCTTCTCAGCTCCGGCGAACGCATCGAGCGCCATCTGCACGCCTTTGTCTCCAATCGCATGAAAGCCAAGCTGAAACCCCGCCAGCACGCGCTCCGTTGCCATTTCGTTCAGCTTCGCGGCATCATAGCGCGGCAAGCCAGAGTTCTCCGGATCATCCGCATACGGCTCCAGCAGCGCCGCCGTGTGCCCGCCCAGCGATCCATCCATGAAGGCTTTCAACATTCCCGTGTGCAGCATAGGTCCGACTGCGGATGCGAGTCGCGCTTCTGCTTCAATTCCTCCACCGAAAGGTCAAACGGCAGCCATTCGGAAATTCGCGCCGTCAGCTTGCCCTGTTTTTCGAGATCTTCGTAGATTTGAAAATTTTCCCATTCCGGAGAATAGTCCTGTGCCGAGGTCACTCCGTGCTCAGCCAAATCGCCTAAAGCTGCTTCAACAGCCTGCCGCCGCTTTTCGTGCGTTGGATTGGGAATCACGGCCAGCACCGCTTGCTTCGCCGTATCGCGCAGAGCCCCGGTAGGCTGCCCGTTCTCGTCGCGGTCGATCTGTCCGCCTTGAGGATCTTTACTGGCAATCGTGATGCTCGCCAACTGCAACGCTCGCGTATTGGCCACAGCCAGATGCCCATCCACCCGATCCAGAAATACCGGATGCCCTCCCGAAACTTCGTCCACATCCCACCGGCTGGGCAAAGTCTTCACCGGCCAAATGGTTTCGTCCCATCCTCCACCCAAAATCCATTCACCGGGCTTGGCTGTCTCCACTCGAGCCAGCACGCGATTCCGAAATTCCTCCAGCGTCTTCACTCCCGTCAAATCAACATTCAACTTTTGCAGCCCGCCATCCGCCAGATGCAGGTGCGCGTCGTTGAATCCCGGCATGACGAAGTGTCCGCCCAAATCAATAACCTGCGTCTGTGGGCCTTTCAACTTCTCGATCTCGATATTCTTGCCCACGGCCTGAATGCGGTCGCCACGCACTGCAATCGCCTCTTCCCGCAGGATCGAACTGAACTGCGACGTGGCCGGCACGCCGGTATAAACATTCGCGTGCACGAAGATAACGTCAGCCTTCGGCTTGGAATCTGTCGCTGAGGGAGCCGCGTTCTGAGCCAACATCAACGCACTTGAAATGACAACGATCAGGAAAAGGACAGCCGGGTACCTCATCCCTCGCGCTCTTTGCGAAAGAGCCCGCCCTGAGCCTGTCGAAGGGTGGGATTCCGCGAGCGTGTCAAGCTTTTGGGTGGCGCAGCGCTTGAGCGCTGCGAAAAGACACGTCCCATTGTGGAGGGCTTTAGCCCCCGAGGTCGTGATTCGCATCATTCCCCCACCCCCGCTCCCGCCAGAGCCAGCATCGTCAGCAAAATCCGCTTTAACCCCAACTCGCGTCCGTTGCTGTCAAACCATTCCTGCAAAGTGTGCGCCCCACCGCCCGACCCGCCGCCGCCGATCGCAACCGCCTCCAGCCCCAGCGACAGCGGAATGTTCGCATCCGTCGACGCCCGCTGCACCTGCGCCGCATTGTTCAACTGCGCATCCACCGCCCGTATCACGTGCAGAATCCGCGCTCCCACCACCAGCTCCCCCGCCGGACGGTTCCCGATCGCCACCACTTCGCAATTCACTCCCGAAGGCCGCTTCTGCACCGGCGACCGCATCTCCGCCGCCAGCGTCTCATCCTCCACCGCGCGATTCAGCGCCAATCGCAGCGTTTGCTCCAGCCGTTCCATCTCCGCCATCGAAGTCGAGCGGATATCCACCTTCATGCTGGCCGACTCGGGAATCGAATTCACCGACGTCCCGCCACGAATCACTCCAATGTTAAAAGTAGTCTTCGGCGTCGCTGGGACCGGTGTCGCCGTAAACGTATCGATGGCACGCGACAAAATCACAATCGGATTGGGCGCGCCAAAATCGCTCCACGAATGTCCGCCCGGACCGCGTACGATCACTTCAAACCGCCGGCTGCCCAGGGCCTCGGCGACGATCGTGTCCGCGCCTGCGCCGTCCAGGACTACGCTGTAAGCAATCGAATCCTTCCAGCGCGGCGTGGAAAAAATATGCCGCATCCCGCGCAGATCGCCCTCGCCCTCTTCGCCGACGTTGCCGATAAAAACGAACGGCAAAGAGTGCCGCAGGCGCACAGCGCGCAGCAGCGCCGCAATCGCCAGCATCGCCGTCACACCCGCGCCATTGTCGGAAACTCCCGGCCCGTACAGCCGGCTGCCCTGCTGCCGGATGTTCAAGGGCGTGCTAGCAGGAAACACGGTATCGATGTGCGCGCTCAACGCCACGTAGCGCTGCCCGAATCCAGGGTGAATTCCGAACACGTTGCCCACGTCATCGATGCGGACATCGTCGAGCCCGGCCTCGCGAAAGCGCTCCGCCAGCCATGCCCCGCGCGCCGACTCCCCAAACGGAGGCGCCGGAATCCGCGCCATCTCCATCTGCCACTGCGCCAGTTGCGGCTCCTGCGTGCGCACCCAGTTAAACGCCGACCGCACTTCGGGCGAAGCCGCCAGCCGCGCCACGTCCGCCTGCACCGCAGGCGCAACATCCGGCATATCCGCACGTGGGGGCGTGGGGCTCATGGAAGGTATTGCGCCATCTTACATCGCATGGGAAGGAAAGGGGATTACCTTCGGCGGGAACCGCACCCTTCCGTCGACGCAGCGGAGTCTGTCTGCTGGTTCGACGAGAGATGGACGTTCGTAATGTTCGCTGCGCGCGCGGCAGAAAGCGCTGCCATTACCACGCACGGAAAGGGCACGACTTCAGTCGTGCCCATTGAGGCTTGGAAAGACGCGGGCTTCAGCCCCTGAGGTTCGCTTCCACTTTCGACGCACCATCCTCACCTCTTCCGCGCCTCGGCCTCCGCCAGCCACCCCCGCCGCAATTTTTCAGCCGCAACGCCAGACAGCAAAGGTTTGATATCAAGAACAGGCGTCCCATCCAGCATATCAACGCCCCGAACATGCAACTCGATCCCGTCCCGCCGTAGCAGTTCAACAATAGTCAGCCCAATCGGATTCGGACGCCGCGGCGATCGCGTAGCAAACACCCCATGCGCCCGATTGTCAGAGGGCGGCGTCCCCAGCAATTCGAACCCGTGAGAGCGATCAAACTCCCAGAGGACGACAAGATGCGAGAACCCCTCAATGTCAGTAAGCCCCGCCCCAAACTCCGGCAGGATCGCAAGCACCCCATCCGCCTCGTGCTTGGCGCCAAGCCCCTTGGGGACCTGGCCCGCATCCTTGTACGGACTTTTCACAAATCCAACCGCCCGCGAGGTGAACATTGGTACGATCCTCCACTCCTAATACTACGGCTGCGCACGAAGGAGTTCGGGAAGGGCACGACGTTCAGTCGTGCCGAAAGGAAATCGCAGGAAGCGCGGCTTTAGCCTCTGAGGTACGCTTCCGTCGCCGAGAGTCCCAATCCCGCATCAGTGCTCGCGGCCTTCATACATGCCGTCGCGGCTGACAGCGTAATCGGACAGAGGAGGCGTAGGACGATGGCCGGCAGACCACTCCTCAAATGCCGCCGCTCGCTCCTCTGGCGACAACGTCTTCTGCACTGAGCGAGGAGACTTGTCCGCGTAAGGATGCGCTTGATTCACGCATTTGCCGCGCCCTCCGAAAGGGTTGCGCCGTCTTCCTAATCTTCTTTGGCTTTTCTTCACTTGAAAGATTGTAAACCGGCGGGGCCAACCGGGGAGGCAAGTAGCGGCGGGTGCCGCATGTCTCAGGTTCTTTGCGAGAAGTGGGGATTTTCCTCGCGGCTCACCTTCCAGGAATCTAGAAATGGAACCGGTTCCTATCAAAAAGTGTCCAATCCGTCTGATAATGTTCGGAATTATCCAGCCAGCAAAAATCTTGCCTGCTAGAGAACACCTGCTCTTGAGCATGCAGCATCATCAGGGTGTTCAGACGCGCAATAAGCATTTCCGGTCAAGTGTAGTGGTTCCAATTTCGATAAAGTCCCATGAAGCACAATATGTCGACTCACGGGAAAAATTACTACCGGGGCGTTGGTGAAACCAACCCTTTGCCTCTTCTCTCCGTCGAGCGCAACGGGATTGTCAGATGCGATAAAGCTTCCGTTCCTGCTGACGGATGCTTGCCAATGCCGTTTCATCAGGGAGGGAGCTATCGCCTGCGCGCCCTCAAGGGATTGCTGTACGTACCACTCAGTGTCAGCGGATAAGGAATATTGCCCGGATTCTACGAACTCGCGCATTTTGTGGTAATCGGCCTCAGCGCTGTCTAGGGGCTGGTTCAGGTTCTTTAAGACTTTTTTCCACGATGCAGGACTCTTAAGTGCCTTCTTCATAGCTGCTCGCTCGACTGTGTCAACGATGGAAAGCATTTTGGGACGGAAGGCAGGAACTCTAGTCCACTGAATTGCCATAAACACACAAAGTCCTTCGAGTTCTTGCTCGGTCGGCCCGCGCAGTTCTTCGTCAAGGGATTTGAGGATGGGCGCGACTCCATCCTCAATTTTGGAATAGAGCTTTTCGACAATGACCGGATCATGCACCGGCGAAGAAACGCGGTAGAAGTCACGCTGGTGTCCAGCGTTAGGCGGAGTAGTGGGCCACTGCTTTCTTCTGTTGAAGTCAGTGACCCAGAGTCGACCGTCCTTTTGTCCCGAATCCGTGAATCCGGCCAGCCAGCACTGGGGAACGTAATGGTGAGCTCGAGGCTCGATCTCCGTCGTCTGAGGCATCTGAGATCTTATAATTTTCGCGTCAGTCTAGATTCTAGCGCGCTACGCCGAGTCGTGTTGCTTTTGGGACGTGGGTCACAGCACTTTTCCACAGCCCCGATGTGACATCCAACCTTGTCCCCGCCAGTGAATTGCGAGATGATGGGTCAAGGCGGACGCAGTGCCGCGCTTTCGCAAGAGAACGAACTCTTTGACAACTGAATATCCTCCACCTAACTCCTTATTCCACAATATTTTACAAGCAAGTGCTTTACTATCAAGGATTTAGGGGGAGCCCAGTGACGATCAGGGGGCACACGCCGACTGATTCTAAAGGACTTAACAAAAACACCACCCCGCTAAACCATTGATTGTAAAGATTTTACCGCTAAGTCCTTTAGAACAGATATTTTAGCGGGGTCGATTTTTCTATGTGATTGATTCGAGAGATTTTAGTCAGAATTAATCCGTATTTTTATTTTGATCAGGATCTCACGCCAACCGACTCTCTAGCCCAGCCCTCTGCTCCACCGCCGCCACCAGCTTCTTTGTCGCTGGAATCTCAATCCCGTGCCGCCGAGCGCCGCGCAAGATCGGTCCCGCAATAGCGTCCAGCTCCGGAGCACTGTGCTTTTCAACGTCTTTCTGCATCGAGCTGCGCATACCAGCGGGCATGCCCTGCACGCCGGAGAGCACCGCTTCAGCATCCACCTTCGCGCCTTCGGCCACGCCCACCGCACACGCTTCGCGAACGCAAGCCTCTCCCAGACTCCGCCACTCGGGATCGGCAAGGATCTCGCCGACAGTTTTGTTGGCGGCGGTTGTGCTCAGCGCAAATGGAGCAAGAAAGACCAGCTTGCCCCACATCAGCGTCGGCTCATCCTCGATGAAGCGGCAGGTAAAGCCGATCTGCTCAAGCTGATCGAGAGTAACCGCCAGCCGCGCCCGCCCCGCCGACAACACGTTCAGCCGCGCAAATGGAGAACGATGCACGATGTGCCCCGGGCTCACACGCTCGGTTTCAACCGCGATTGTCGCCGGGATCACACGCTCCGCTCCGTACTTCGCGCGCAGCACCGCGATGTGGTCAATACCATTGAGCAGCGGAACGATGCCTCGCACCGCATCAGGATGCTTCAAAGCGGAGAGTGCAGACTCGAACTGCGTGGCCTTCACCGTGATCCAGAGCACATCCGCGGGAGGCACTTCAGCCGCGACGTCAACCTCCACGGTGAAGTTTCCGAAAGGACTGTCAAGCCGAAGTTGTTTGGGATGCTGGGCAAGCGTCTCGCGCCGGACCACCAGTGTGACGGAATCCCCAGCGTGCGCCAGGCAAGCGCCAATCAAACCGCCCACGCCGCCGGCCCCGAGAATCGCATGTCGCAACGGTTTCGAGATGTTGTCTGACATTGAAACTTAGACTCGTGCGAGGTCAATTTTGCTTCACGGTAGTCGGCAGGCACTCCCCAATCTCAGCATCGCTCAGCGTGTGGTCGCTCGACTTGGCTCGTTGGAAGATGCGGTCGACCAGATCGTCGGTCGCCGGGATGCCGCGCCGCTCCAGCCAGAACAGCACATTCGACTTCCCGCTCATCGGACCAACGTCGATGATCTGCTCCAGCCCGAACATGTGAGACGGCACTCCGGAATAGACTGTGTTCGCCAGCTCGACATCGTTTTTCTTGAACGCCTTGATCACCGCCGAGGCATGCACTCCAGTCGCGGTCCGGAACGCGTCTTCTCCCACCACTGGATAGTTTGCCGGAATCGGCACGCCCGTGGCCCGCGAAACCGCCTGGCAATATTGCTTCAGCTTGGTGAGGTCCTGCTCAGCCCACGGAGCAATTTCCATCAGCTTGAGATTCACCAGCATCTGATCCAGCTGCGTATTGCCCACGCGCTCGCCGATGCCGATGGCGCATCCGTGAACGCAGTTCGCCCCCGCAATCAGCGCTGCCATCGAGTTGGCAATGGCCAGCCCACGATCGCTGTGCCCATGCCAGTCCACACGAATCATCTCGCCCGAAGGCTGCACCACTTCTTCGATCACAAACTTCACCAGCGCCAGCGCACCCAGCGGCGTCGAGTGTCCGGCCGTGTCGCAGATCACAATCGCCCGCGCCCCGCAACTGATCGCCGTCGAATACAGATGCTTCACCGTCTCCGGATCGCAGCGCGACGTATCTTCAGTGACGTACATCACATCAAGACCCAGCGAAACCGCATACTTCACAGCCTTCTCGGTAGTCTGCAAAAGAAAGTCGTCAGACCAACCTTCAGTAAAGCGCCGTATGGGGCTGGACCCGATGAACGTCGCGGCCTCGATCGGCAAACCGGTCTTCTGCACGATCTCGGCAATCGGACGAATGTCATTCTCATGCGTGCGCGCCGCGCAGTTGGCGCGAATCTTCATCTTGCACGCGACGATTTCCCGCGCCAGCGCCGTCACATGCTCCACCGCGCGCTCACCCGCGCCCGGTAATCCCAGATCGAGCGAGTCGATCCCCAACGCTTCCATCAAATGAAGGATTTCAAGCTTCTCGGCAATCGAAGGATCGCGCACCGAAGGCGATTGCAGTCCGTCGCGCAGACTCTCGTCGTTCAGCAACACCGGCCCCGCTGGCTTCAGCCCCGGCGGATAGTTCTTGTTCCAGTCGTAGATGAGTTCGGAAGTGTTCATGAAGTTGCTAGTACCTAGTACCTGGTACCAAGTCAACCCGTGCGTGGTTCGGCACTAGATACTAGGTACTAGGTACTAGCTACTTTTCCTTCGGAGGCAACGTCAACCCAAAAACCGAAATCATTCCCTGCCCGGCAACGTTCACTTTGGCTTCCGCGGGATTCGGCAGATAGAGCGTCTGGCAATGCTCGCAACGGTACACCTCGGCATCCGGTCCCCAGGCTTTTTCCGCATCGCCGCAAGCCTGCTCGACCACATCCTCCGAGTAGAACCAGCGCTTCAAGTGTCCGCCGCAGAACTTGCCCTTCTCGTTTTTCTCGTTGCAGGCGCGCTGCCCCGCCTTCTTGATCTTCACCTTGTGATGGGGAAGCTGCGGAGGAGTCTGCGTGCCCGAAGTTGCAATCTCGCCAGTCGCCAAAGGACTTACCCTCGTTCGCGCGGCGCGAGCGCCGCCGGATTCAGCATTACGAACGTCATTGTACTCGAAGGCTAAAGCGAAAGGCCAAGACTCCCGATGTCGTATGCTAGGCGTATTCTCGTGCCCGGCAATCCAACGCCAGAATGAGTGTGGTATGAACCGTGAGCCGTTTCCTGCGAAGAACTCCCTGCCGAGTCGCGCGCCTAGACTACTCCTGTTCGCGCTTCTTCTCGGGACAACCGCCGCCCAGGCGCCGAAGAAGGCCGAGACTGTAAGCGATGCCAGAAAGGTCGACCAGGAACTGGTGCGCACCGAGACCGGATTCTTTGAAGCGTGGAAGACGAAGGACCTTGCCTACCTCCGCGAGCACATGACCGAAAACGGAGTCTTCTGGGGTGAGTACGGCACCTTCTCCCGCGAGCAGCAACTCGCAGAGCAGCAGGCTTCCGTCAAGTTCTGCTCGGTGGAAGGCTACGGTCTCTCGGATTTCGGAGCGCTCCCGCTGGCCACAGGCGTCTATCTGCTCACCTACAAAGCCGAGCAGTATGCCACTTGCAATGGAGAAAAGGTCCCGGTGCACATGAACGGCAGTTCGATCTACATCTTGAAGTCCGGCCGCTGGCAGGCCATCTACCGGGCGGAAGTGCCATCGAAGAATCCGACCTAGTTCTCAGCCGCCGGCTAGAACTCCCGCTTCGGTTTGACCTGATCGGGGCCCACCCGTCCTACCGCAATTTCCGCCTCATAGTAACTCTCGCCCTCCAGCGGTTCTCCCCCGATGCGTCGCAGCATCGCAATCTGGCCCACGTGAGTGAGGGCATCGGCAATCGGGCCTTGAAGCAGTTTTTCCGGCGTGGCGTGCACCGGCTCATTCGAAGCCAGATAGTCGTCGAATTTCTTTAGCGCCGCGAAAAAGCGCTCCACTTCCTTCTCCCACGCCAGCGGTTTCGAGTCATGCCATGTGCGATTTCCCATTGCAATCGAGAGCGCCCAATCCATGAGGTCGCCGATGTGCGCGAGAATTTGTCCCGGCGCGCGGACGCCCTCATCCACATGAAACACGGCGAAACCCTCGGGCGCATTGCGGACTGCTTTGCCTCCGCGATAAGCCAGCGTAGCCAGGGCGTGACGCAGCAATTCACGTTTCGGATCGGAAGTCGACGACGTGCTCATGGAGCCCCTCCTCAGTTCTCAGTTCTCAGTTCTCAGTTCTCAGTTCTCAGTTCTCAGTTCTCAGTACCTGCCCTCGCCCGTTTCAGGTCACAACTGCTTGCGTCCGACCACGCCAATCGCTCTTAGTGCTCCACGCAGGCGCGTCCCTAAATCGCGCGCGAACTGCAGATCGAGGAAACCTTCCATCTGTTGAGAGAAATTCATGCCGTATCCGTACCACCAGACTTTCTTCATGCCGGGCATGAGGTCGACGTCTACATACTTCAGCCGCACCATTTCTTCCAGCCCAAAACGCCCGTGAGTGCGGCCCACGCCGCTGGACTTGACGCCGCCGTGCGGCGCCTCGCTGATGCCGAAACACGAAACCACATCGTTCACCATCACAGTGCCGGCCTGAATACGGCGCGCCAGCCGCTCACCGCGGGCGCGGTTGCCAGTAAACACGCTCGCCGCTAATCCGTACTCTGAATCATTCGCTAGCCGCACGGCCTCATCGTCGCTATTGAATGCCATCACGGGAAGCACCGGGCCAAATGTTTCCTCGCGGATGATGCGCATCTCGTGCGTCGCATCAGCCAGCACCGTCGGCTTATAGAAATTCGGCCCCAATTCTGGAAAGCGGGAGCCTCCGGCCAGAACCCGCGCCCCGCGCGCCACGGCATCTTCCACATGCGATTCCACGATTCGCAACTGGCGCTCGTGAATCATCGGCCCCACGTCGGTAGCGCGGTCCACCCCGCGCCCTACGCGCAGCTTATTTGACTTGTCCACGCAGGCCTTAAGAAATGGTTCATACAAGCTGCGATGCACGTAGCAGCGCTCGACTGACAGGCAAGTCTGCCCGGCATTCACAAACGCTCCCCAAACCGCCGCGCTCGAGACCACATCCACATCGGCATCTTCGAGCACCAGCATGGGATCTTTTCCACCCAACTCCAGCACGACCGGCAGCAGCCGTTCCGCGGCTGCCACTGCAATGCGCTTCCCCGTGGCCACGCTTCCCGTGAATACCAGCTTGTCAATCTCTGAATGGATCAGCGCCTCTCCGGTGGCGCCGTCCCCCACGACAACCTGAAACACATCTTTAGGCACGCCTGCCCCGTGCAGCAGCGATCCCAGTTCCAACGCCATCAGCGAAGTAAATTCCGAGGGCTTCAGCAGCACCGCATTTCCCGCCACCAGTGCCGCGAGTGTCTCAGTCGCGGGAATGGAGAATGGATAGTTCCACGGCGAGATGATCCCCACCACGCCGTAAGGCTCACGCACCAACCGCCCCCGCTTCAACTTTGTGGCAAGATTTCCATGCGGCACCGGCTCGTCACGCAGCAGGCGATGCGCGTTGTCGATCAGGAATCGAGCCGCATCCAGCACCACCAGCACTTCCGTAGTGAGAGCTTCGGCCACAGGCTTGCCCGCTTCCCGCGTGATGGCCTCAGCGATCTCTGATTTCTTCTCATGCAACCGATGCTGAAATTCCCGCAGCACCGCGATCCGCAGCCGCACGCCGGTTTCAGCCCAAGCCAACTGCGCCGCCCGTGCCCGCCCCACCGCCGCCTGAACCTCACCGTCACCCGCGCATTCCAACTCGCGCAGAACTTCCCCCGTCGCGGGATTCACCGACGATACCTTCCGCACCGCGATTTGGATGTCAGTAGCCATAACTCGCTGGCACGTCGACGATGACGCCTCAATACTCCACGCCCACCAGATACAATCCGCTGGCCGGCGCCGTCGCTCCCGCGGCCGACCGGTTGCGCGCTTTCAGAATCCGCATGGTATCCTCGGCCGGCAGCGTTCCCTTGCCCACAAGAATAAACGTCCCCACCAGATTTCTCACCATGTGGTGCAGAAAGCCCGATCCCTTCACCGTATACACGAACTCGTCTCCCTGCCGCTCCCAACTCGAAGAAAAGATCTTCCGCACATTCGATATTTGAGCACCATCGCGTTCCCGCTCCGGATCCACCGCCGCAAACGAAGTAAAATCGTGTTCGCCCTCGACCCGCCCAGCCGCACGCGCCATCGCCTGCTCATCCAAGGGAAACGGATAGTGCCACACATATCTAGCCAGAAACGGCGGACAGGTCGCCGCCCGATAAATCCGGTACCGGTAGGTCTTCTCCCGCGCCGACTTACGCGCATGAAAATCTGCCGTAGCTTCTTCCACTTCCAGCACTCGCACCGATGCCGGCAAAATGTCGTTCAGCGCCTTCACAAAGTTTGCCGTGGGTACCGAAGACTCCGTGACAAATGTCACGACCTGCGCCAGCGCATGCACTCCCGCGTCCGTTCTTCCCGAACCCTGCGGCAATACCTTTTCGCCGGTAACTCGTCCAATGGCTGAGGCAAGTGTGCCCTGCACCGTCGCGGCAGCGGGCTGCACCTGCCAGCCGGCGAAGTCCGATCCGTCATAGGAAAGAATCAGTTTGAGATTGCGCATGCGATCTTTTAATTCGTACATCCGCGAGTCCTACAGCCGCGCCGCTTCATCCAACTTACTTCGCGCGTCTGGATTTTTGGCGCAACTCCGTGATTCTGTTGCGCCTCGGAGATCCCAGACCATGGCGAGCACTTTATCAGTTTCAACTGGGGAAGCGCTGGAAAGAGAGCCTTTGGCGTCGGATATACTGACTTGCATCGCAGGTGTTTATCTCGCTGTTGTTTTTCCGAGTTTTTCAGGAACCCCGGCGTCCCGGGTTGCGTATCAATGACTGGATAACTTTCATCTTTGGTGAATTCCCGCTGTACGCAGTGACAGGCCTAACTTAACGGAGAACAGTAGATGCCATTCGCACGCGTAGCCTCAACCATCCGGCTGACGACAGCCGCAGTTTTATCCGCAACTCTGACCATCGCCTGTTGGGCGCAGGAACCGCCCGCCGCGCCCACTCCGCAAAACACTCCGGAAGCGGGGGCGCTGCCTGTGCTGAACTATTCCAAGCCCGTGTCGCATTTCCCCAATCCGGTTGGGCCTTATGCGCCGCGGCATCTGGCGGCGCCGAACCTGGCCAACACCGCGCGGATTGACCAATTCATGCACGAGGGCAAACTCTATCTCTCGCTCAACGACGCCATCGCCCTCGCGCTTGAGAACAATCTCGATATCGCTATCGCGCGCTTCAACCTGAACATCGCCGACACCGACGTGCTGCGGGCCAGAGCTGGGGCCAGTATTCTCGGCACCCCGGTTGGTGTCGTGCTCAACACTCCCGGCGCTGGCATCGGTGGAATCGGCGCGCAATCGGGCGCCGCCACCGGCGGGACAACACTCGGTGCGGGCGGCATCGGAGCGGGCACCAACGGACTGGTCAGTTCTACCCTGGGCTTTGGGCCGAACATTACCAGCTTTGATCCGATCCTGACGGGTACGCTGCAGGAAGATCACTTCAGCCAAAAATCAACCAGCCCTTTCAGCGGTGTTCCCATCCTCGCGCAAAACACCGGGACCGTAGATTTTACTTATACGCAGGGTTTTCAATGGGGGACGAATCTGTCATTGGGCTTCAACAATACGCGCTCCACGACCAACAGCAGTTTCTCCACATTCAGTCCTCAGTTAAATTCCAATTTTAAGGCCACGATCACGCAGCACCTGCTGCAAGGCTTGGGTCCGGCGGCGAACACTCGCTTCATTCGCATCGCGAAAAACAACCGCGAACTCTCCGACGTCGCCTTCCGCCTGCAAATCATTGACTCGCTGGATCAGATCGAGAACATCTACTGGGACCTTGTGTTCGCTTACGAGAACGTACGCGTGCAGAACGAGTCGCTGGCCTTTGCCCAGAAGACCCTTTCCGATACCAAGAAACAAGTGGAGATCGGAAGCCTGGCGCCCATAGAGGTCATTCGCGCCCAAAGCACCGTGGCGCAAGACCAGCAGTTGGTGACGAAAGCCAACACCGATCTAGAGTTACAGCAGTTGCTGATGAAGAACGCCCTCACGCGCACGTTGAAGGATCCAGTATTGGCCACCGCGGAGGTTATCCCCACCTCGACTATGGACGTCCCGGCGGAGGAGCCAGTCGTGCCTACCGAGGACTTGATCAATGAGGCTTTGCGCCATCGAGCGGAATTAGTGGAGTCGCGCATCGACCTGAACAGTCGTCAACTCAGCAACAAAGCGGTGCGCAGTTCCTTGCTGCCGAGCTTGGACCTCTTCGCCTATTACGGCGGTTCGGGCCTGGGAGGCGCGCAGAATCTGGCTGCCGAGTGCGCAACGCCCAGCCAGCCATTTTGCGCAACCACCAACCCGAACCCGACCCTTAACCAGAGTCCAATCGCGCCCACCACCAGTTACGGTGGCACTCTGAACCAACTCGTCAACTCTACTGCTCCCGACAAGGGCGTTGGTCTCCAGTTGAACATTCCCTTGCGTAATCGAGCGGCGCAGGCGGTGCAGATTCGCTCCGAACTGGAATACCGCCAGGCAGAGATGCGCCTGCAGCAGATCGAAAACCAGGTTGGCGTCGAAGTCCGGAACGCGCAATACACTGTACAGCAGAACCGCGCCAGCGTGGATTCCGCCAAGGCGGCGGTGGAGTTGGGACATCAGTCGCTGGACGCGGAGCAGAAGAAATATCAGTTTGGCACATCGACCAACACTCTGGTTCTGCAATTCCAGAGCCAACTGGCGACAGCCGAGTCGACTCTGGTGAATGCGATGGTTGCCTATGAAAAGTCGCGGGTGGAACTGGATCGCGCCACCGGACAACTGCTGGATCATGCTGGCGTCAGCATTGACGATGCAGCCCGCGGCCAGGTCACTCGCCTGCCTAAAGTGCCCTACATTGCGCCCCGCAAGGATCTGCCTTCCGCGGCCCAGCCATCCACTCCGCAGCAGCCTCAGTAGCGGATTGCTGAAACAAGCAGGCGCAGCCACAAGCCGCGCCTTTTTCTTTTCTAACAATTCTTTACAATCTGCGCCCGCAACCCTCGCTCCCTCCCGCTAAGATGGGAGCGACGCTTTCACGGTTTAAGCATCCAAGTTTCCGAAATCGATATTGACTTCAAGACGATGTCGACCCTTCCCACTCAAGGAGACGAACCATGTCTTTCCCTTTGTCCCCAATGACACTGACAATGACCGTGGCCAACCAGCGCCGCCTCACCCAGTTGCTCGTCATGACAGCCGTTGCCATTCTGACCTGCATGCAGTTGTCACCAACTTTGCACGCGCAAGAGGTCCCCGCGGCTCCGGCGCCACAGCTGGCGGCCGTTCCCGCCCAGCCGCAGGCAGTTCATTTGCAGGATTATTCCAAGCCGCGCTCGGCCTTTCCTCACCTCCTGCTGCCCTACCTGCCGCAGCAGTTGGCACAGCCGAATCTGGCAAACTCGCCGCGCATTGATTCCCTCATGCGCGATGGCAAGATCTATCTCTCGATTGACGATGCCGTCGCCCTTGCGCTCGAGAACAACCTTGATCTCGATATCGCCCGCTACAACCTCAACATCGCAGCCGCGGACTTGTTGCGCGCCAAGTCGGGGGCCAACATTCTCGGCATCAGCACTGGCATCGTGCAGAACACGCCCGGCGGCGGCGTGGGCGGACTCGGTGGAACGGTAGGCTCAGGCACGGGCGGCACCACGGTCGCCGCCGGCGGCGCGGGAGCCGGCACCAGCGGCCTGGTCAGTTCCACACTCGGTCTCGGATCGCCCATCACCAGTTTCGATCCCGTTCTGACCAGCACGCTGCAACTCGACAAGAACGAAACTGAATCCGTAAATAGCCTCAGCCCGGTACCGGTCCTAGCTCAGAACACTTATACCGCCGACTTCGGCTACACCCAGGGATTCCAGTGGGGCACCACTCTCACCGCCGGATTCAACAATACCCACGTCACCACCAACAGCCCCATCAGTCTTCTGACTCCAGATTTGACCTCGAACTTCCAAATCAAGTTCACGCAAAACTTGTTGCAAGGTTTCGGCTCTCTGCCCAACACCCGCTTCATCCGCATCGCCAAGAACAATCGGGAGATTTCCGACGTTGCCTTCCGCCTGCAGGTAATCACCACGGTCGATCAAATCGAAAACATCTATTGGGATTTGGTGTATGCGTATGAAAACGTACGCGTGCAGGAAGAATCGCTCACCTATACGCAGAAAGCGCTGGAAGACTCCAAGCGGCAGGCGCAAGTCGGAACGGTCCCGCCCATCCAGGTGGTCAGCGCGCAGAGCACGGTCGCCACTGGCCAGCAGAACCTGATCGTGGCGCAGAACAATCTGCAACTTCAGGAACTGCTGATGAAGAACGCTCTCAGCCGCAGTATCGAAGATCCGTTGCTCGCCGAAGCCGACGTAATTCCGACTTCAACCGTACAGGTGCCGCAAGAGGAACCGGTCATTCCCATCCAGGACTTGATCAATGATGCGCTTCAGCACCGCGCGGAACTGGCAGAATCTCGCATCGACCTCAATTCCCGCGATCTCAGCAGCAAAGCCGTCCGCAATGCCATGCTGCCCACGCTCGATGCCTTCGCGTACTATGGCGGATCCGGAGTGGGCGGGAACGTGAATCCCAATCTGCTGCCGCCAATTTGTAATCCCGCCACGTCGCGTTGCTTTAGCGGTACGACTGCGCCGCCCCCCTTTGCCAACGGCGGACCTGTGGGTTACGGCAGCACGTTGCAACAACTGGTCAACTCAACCGCGCCCGACAAAGGCGTTGGACTCACACTCACCATTCCATTGCGCAATCGAGCAGCGCAAGCCAACCAGGTGCGCTCGGAACTGGAATACCGGCAGGCGCAGGTGCGGCTGCACCAGCTTGAGAATCAGATCCGCATCGAAGTGCGCAACGCGCAATTTGACGTAAAGCAAAACCGCGCCGCGGTGCAGGCCGCACAATCCGCGGTAGACCTGGCGCGGCAGACGCTCGACGCCGATCTGCAAAAACTGAAAGTCGGACTCACCACGCAAACCGCCATCCTCCAGGACGCCTCGACGCTGACAGGCTCTGAGTCGAACCTGGTGTCGGCGAAGGCAGCCTACGAAAAGTCGCGCATCGAACTGGACCGTGCCACGGGACTGTTGCTTGATCACTGCGGCATCGACGTCGCGGACGCCGCCGGCGGCCAGGTGAAGCATCTGCCCAACGTGCCCTACGTCGCCCCGCGGCAGGACGTTGTGCCGGGAGGACAGCCGGCGCAGCGGCCACAGCCACCTCCGTCATAGTGTCGCGAATCAGCGAAGAAGCCTACTGCATACGGGTCAGTTGCGCGGCAATCATCTGCCAGCCCTGCGCTCTTTTCTGGACAACCAGGGTCACATGGATTTGTTTCGGTGAACCGCCGGCCATATTGATCACGCCCATCAACACGGCAGTATCACCAAACACTCGTACATTCGTATCGCCCACGGTGGCTCCCGCAAAACCGCCAGGACCGGTGCGATCCGGAACGATGTCGCCCTTGCTAAGCACCTGACCGTCGAAGCTGCTGCCCATGAAATCATCGGAGATGATCCGACTCAACGAAGCGACATCGCCTTTGGCGTCCGCTGCAAGCCAATCGCGCTCCAACTGCGTTACCTGGTCTTCGGGCTTGCTGTTCGATGCGGCGCTCTGACCTCGAGCAAAACTCAGAGTCGCGGCAAGACAGGCGATCAGAACGAACGAGATGATAGATCGTGTAGAAGACATGGGTTCCTCCGGGGAAGTTGTTTTTCAAATGGACACCAGACCGATCCCAAAAGTTCCAAACCGTATTGCCTGGGCTTCGCTTCCGATGAGACCTGATAAACTCGCCCGTGATGCAAAGACGGGCCGAGCCTGCCATCCCGCGATCAGTGATGTGGATGGTGCTGCTGTCGTTTCTTCTGCAAGTGGCGGTGATCGGAATTTTCCGCCAATACCACACTCGCCCCGGAGAAGATAACTTCGGCTTCGGCTTTGAGATGGGACGCGTAGGCCGTTCCATCGCCCTCGGTCAGGGCTTCAGCAATCCTTACGGAGCCAATACCGGCCCCAGCGCCTGGGAGCCTCCGCTTTATCCTTACTTGATTGGCGGAGTCTTCAAGATTTTCGGCATCTACACCTATGCTTCGGCGTGGGCCCTGCTCTCGATCAACAGCCTCCTCGCCGCGCTCACCACTATCCCCGTCTTTCTGATTGCACAACGAACCTTTGGCGCGCGCGTCGCCATCTGGTCGGCGCGCGCCTGGGCCTTCAATCCCTATGTCTGGTACTGGTCGGTGCATTGGATCTGGGACACGACGTTTACTCCGCTCATGCTGGCATTGATCTTCCTGCTCGTTTTGAAGTTGGCTTCGCTGGAAATGGAGTCGCCGGAGACCGAGCGGTGGCTGCGTTGGCAGGGATGGGTGCTCTTCGGCGCATTGTGGGGCGTGGGAGCCTTGGCCAATCCCGCGATGCTGTCCTTCCTGCCGTTCTGCGGCCTATGGATATGGCGGCAGCGATACCGCCGGGGCCTGCCGTCTCTCGGCGGCGTTGTGCTTTCGTCCATCGTGTTCTTCTTGGTCCTTTCACCCTGGCTGGTCCGGAACTACGAGGTCTTCGGCCGCTTCGTTTTTATTCGCGACGACTTCGGGCTTCAGTTCCGTCTCGGCAACAACAGACTCGCCGACGGCATGCTCATCGCCACCTTGCAGCCCAATCTCAACAAACTGGAATTTGAAAAATTTCAGCGGATGGGCGAAATCGACTATGAGGCCGATTGCAAGCGGCTGGCCTTCGAGTGGATCCGCTCGCATCCAGGCCGATTCGCGGTCATGAGCATGAAGCGGTTTTTCTATTACTGGAACGGCGTGCCCAGACCCACCGACAGCGTCGCTCCGTGGGATTTCCGCAGTTCCCTGTTCCTGGCATCATCGCTGCTTGCAATCTGGGGTCTGGTCCGCGCACTGCGGCAAAAGCGTCCCGGGGCGTGGCTTTTCGCCGGACTCGTCGCGACCTATCCCACAGTCTACTACTTCGTGTTCCCGCACGCCCGCTACCGCCATCCCATCGAACCCGAATTGTTTATCCTGGCCGTGTTTTTGCTTTGCGAAGTGAGGAGCCGAAAACCAGTGGCTGAGGAGACAATTGCTGATTGATGATTTATTGATTGATGATTATTGATTGAGGATTATTGACTGAGGATTGAAGAGCGGATCGGTTCTGGATTGGAAATCAAATCGGCAATCAACAATCGGCAACTCACTATGACGATTTCTGTGGCCATCGTGGCAATGGATGAAGAGGCCAACATCGGCCGCACCCTGGACAGCGTGCGCTGGGCCGATGAGATCGTGCTCGTCGATTCCGGCTCGAAGGATCGCACCTGCGACATCGCTCGTGAACATGGCGCCCGTGTCATAGTTGAGCCGTGGCGTGGCTACGTAGCGCAGAAGCAGTATGCGATCGATCTATGCACTAAGGATTGGGTGCTTCTGCTTGACGCCGACGAGGAAGTCAGTCCCGGTTTAGCCGAAGAGATTCGGACCGCCATCGCCAGTCCAAACGCGGCGAGCGGCTACAAGCTCCCACGCAAGAATCTCTTTCTGGGCCGGTGGATTCGTCACGGCGGCTTCTACCCAGACCCGAAGCTGCGACTGTTCCGGCGCGGGCAGGGATTCGTCACCGGCCACGACCCACACGACCGCTGCGAACTTACGCCAGAGGTAGTGAGGAAAGGGCCGCAACAGACTCAACAGTTCACGAATGCGCTCATCCACTACACCTACCCCACCCTCACTCTCTACCTCAACCACATGAACCGCTATTCGTCGCTGGGCGCGCAGTTGGCGCTCGCCAAAGGCCACCGCAGCTTCAGCTTCGTCAACATCGTCCTGCGTCCACTAGCGACGTTCGTCTACAACTACTTCATCCGCCTAGGATTTCTGGACGGCCGCGAAGGCCTGCTGCTGCACATGTACCACGCCGGCTACGTGTCTTCGAAGTACGCCAAGGCTTGGGAATTGGGACGTAAGCCACCACTCTGACCACGGAGATCGCGAGGCGTCTCTATCGACAGCTCACGTTTCGATGGTGGAGAACGTCTAACTTACTGTTCCCGGAGTCAAAATGTCCGGCGGTTGCGGCCTGACGGCCGAGGAATGAAGTGCCCATGAAAAGTGTCTTCCCCTTGTTGCTGTTGTGTTCGTTGGCGCATGGCGCAGGTTGCCCAACGGGTCAGCGGAAGGATCCACCGGCGCTGGTTCAGATCGAGCAGGTGTGGCTGCGAGCCGTGGAGCAGCACGATATGGCTGCGCTGGGGTGCATTCTGGCACATGAATTCGAAGAGGCTGACTTTGATGGCTCACTGATCGACCGCAGCGCAATGCTGGCGAGCGCCGCGACTCCGGGCGCCGTTCACTTCGAATTGTCTGACTTGCATGCGCACGTGTATGGCAATTTCGCGTATGTCCGCGGGCTGGGCGGGATAAGGAGCGATGACGGAAAATTCCATGCGAAGAATCGCTTTACGGATATTTTTGTCTATCGCGATGGGCGCTGGCAGTGTGTAGCCGGCCATGAATCGCATTTTCCTGAAGAACGCTAGGGCGGTACGCATGATCGGCAGGTTAACAGATCGCAAATTAATGACTGACCGACCGGTCGTTCCAACTACCCGCGTCCGCCTTGCCCACTGACGCGACCTTCCCTATCATCACAACAGAATACTAAGGTAACGATGCCAGAGAAGAAGCCGATCAAGCCGCAAGTTGCCGAGAGTCCCATCGCCGACGTTTTTGAAAATCGTCATCCTTCCGCAACCGAGAAGCAGTGGGTGGAGACGACGCTGGCGCCGACACTCGAAAAAAATCCCGAGCGGCCGATTGGCGCGCCTACAGGCGTGAATCTCGATGAGCACGGCCACGCCCGTTTCACGACGATTTCCGGTGTCCCCGTACGCCGCCTCTACACCCCCGCCGATCTTCCCGAGGACTGGAGCGAGGAAAAGTATCTGGGATATCCCGGCGCGCCTCCGTTCACTCGCGGCATTCACGCTACGGGATATCGCGGCAAGCTCTTCACCATGCGGCAATTCTCCGGATTCGCATCTCCTGAAGAAACCAATCAGCGCTACAAGTATTTGCTCGAACACGGCGGCGGAGGACTCTCTGTCGCCTTCGACCTGCCCACACTGATGGGCTACGACTCCGACCATTCGGCGAGCGAAGGCGAAGTAGGCAAGTGCGGAGTGGCAATCGATTCGCTCGAAGACATGGAAATTCTTTTCGGTGGTATTGATCTCGAAAAGACGACCGTCTCGATGACGATCAACTCGCCCGCATCGGTGCTCTGGGCAATGTACCTGGTGGTAGCGGAGAAGCAGGGCGCGGATTGGAAAAAGATTTCCGGCACCATCCAGAACGACATTCTCAAAGAATATATCGCGCAGAAGGAATACATCTATCCCCCGGCGCCCTCGATGCGCTTGGTGATCGACACGTTTGAGTTCGGATCGAAATTCACCCCGCGCTTCAACACCATCTCGATCAGCGGTTACCACATTCGCGAGGCTGGCTCGACGGCTTTGCAGGAACTGGCGTTCACTTTGTACGACGGCGTCGAATACGTGGAATGGGCGAGGCGGCGCGGGCTCGATGTGGATGAGTTCGGTCCGCGCCTCAGCTTCTTCTTCAACGCGCACAACGACTTTTTCGAGGAGATCGCCAAGTACCGCGCCGCCCGCAAGATGTGGGGCCAGGTCATGCAGGAGCGTTTTGGAGCGAAGAGCCAGCGCACATGGCTCATGCGGTTTCACACCCAGACGGCAGGAGTGTCCCTGCCGGCGCAGCAGCCCATGAACAATATTGCGCGCGTGGCCCTGCAGGCGCTGGCTGCGGTACTCGGCGGGACGCAGTCGCTGCACTGCGACTCCTACGACGAGGCCCTGGCCCTGCCCACCGAAGAGGCCGCCCGCATCGCACTGCGCACGCAGCAGATCATTGCTTATGAGTCAGGAGTTACGCAGACAGTCGATCCTCTGGGCGGGTCGTATTTCTTGGAAGCCTTAACCCTCGAGATGGAAAAGGGCGCATTCGATTACTTCGGCAAGCTCGACGGGATGGGTGGCATGGTAAAAGCGATCGAGCGCGGCTACCCGCAGAAGGAGATCGCCGAGGCCTCCTATCAGTACCAGCGCGCCGCTGAGGCCAAAGAGAAGATCGTCGTGGGAGTTAACGACTTCGTTATCGAGGAAGAGTCGCCACACATACTCTATATTGACGAGAGCGTTGCCCGGCAGCAATCTGCAAAGCTGAAAGCGCTGCGAGCGCGGCGCTCGAATGAGGCAGTCCGCGGCGCTCTCAGTGCGCTCAAGCAAGCCGCGAGCCAGGAACCCAAGGCGGGTATGAATGGAAACATCTCTCAGGCGAACACCATGCCTTACATCGTGGACGCCGTGCGGGCGTACGCAACCGTGGGCGAGATTTGCCAGGCACTCCGCGAGGTTTTTGGGACGTACACGGAGGTCAGCATCACGTAGCAAGGCTCAGAGCTCGCAGACCAGAATGGGAAATGGATGCGAGTTTTCGTCGTGCTCAATGAAAGTAGTACGTTCTGTTGGGCTATGATTGAGGTCGCGATTTGCGACCGAAAATGAACAAACCTCTCAAAGCGACCTTGCTCAAAATGCCGAGACGGCGCGGGCCGTTCGTCTCCTCCGTTGAATCACGCATCGTATTTCTCCGCCACCAGAGGGTCATTCTCGACGCTGACATTGCTCTCCTCTACGGCGTGCCGGTCAAGCGTCTCAACGAGCAAGTGAAACGTAATCAGGAACGCTTCCCTTCTGACTTCATGTTCCGCTTAACTGAAAAGGAGCACCACACTTTGAGGTCGCAATTTGCGACCTCAAAGAAAACCCGTGGTGGACGCAGGTACATACCTTATGCCTTCAATGAGCACGGAGCCATCATGGCCGCGACCGTGCTCAATTCAAAGCGCGCCGTTAAGATGAGCGTTTTTGTGGTGCGCGCCTTCGTACGTTTGCGCGAGCTGCTGGCCACGAACCGGCATCTCGCCGTCAAGATCTACGAGTTGGAGAACCGTTTGGACAGCAGCGATTCCGTGATCGTCGAATTAATCCAGGCTATCAAGCAGTTGATGACCCCCAAAAAGCGGCCGCGTGCCCGTATAGGATTCCAGCTTCCGGCGGGCAAAGCTAAGGCGTGACTGACTCGTCCCGCCTGACAGGCCGGGGCCGCTGCCCAGTCCCCAACTGGCACCTCGTTTACTCTTCCTCAGCGTGGTTCGTATTGTATTCGCCCTAATGTGCAATTTTGTGATAACAAAGATATGAGTCATGAGAAGAGCGATCATTCATCTTAAGAAATCCGACCCCATTATGCGGGCAATTATCGAGCGCATTGGTCCGTACCGCATGCAGTTTGGCCCGCCCGAGTTTCACAGCCTGGCTGAGGCGATCGTTTACCAGCAACTGAATGGCAAAGCCGCCGAGACTATCTTCAAGCGCTTTGCCGCGCTGGCGGGTGAACCCCTCACGCCGCAGGGTATCCTCAAGCTGAGCGATGAACAGATGCGCGGCGCAGGATTGTCGAAACAAAAGTCGGCGTATTTGAAAGACCTGGCGGCAAAGACGTCAAGCGGGCTGCTTAATTTCGCACGACTCGGCGAGTTGCCGGATGCAGAAGTGATCGAGCATCTCACTCAGGTGAAGGGCATCGGAGTATGGACCGCGCAGATGTTCCTGATGTTCACGCTGAAGCGCGAGAACGTGCTGCCCACCGGCGATTTCGGCGTTCGCATGGCAATGTACAAGCACTATCTCGATGTGCAGCGAGGGAAAGCGGCGAAAAAATCCGCGGCAAAGAAAAGCCGCAAGAAGAAGGTCCAGCTGCCAACTCCAGAGCAGATGGAGAAGATTGCGAAGTGCTGGGAGCCATACCGCAGCGTGGCTTGCTGGTATTTGTGGCAAAGCCTGGACACAAAGACTCTCTAGCCACGAAAGATGGAAGCCACGCAGCCCTCTGTGCGCCCCCGTCGCGCCTGTGGTTAAATGAATGCGATGGCTGATCTTAAGATTCGCGTGCTGGTGGCAAAGCCGGGGCTCGACGGGCACGACCGCGGCGCCAAAGTGATTGCCCGTGCGTTGCGCGATGCGGGCATGGAAGTGATTTACACCGGGCTGCGGCAGACAGCGGAGATGATTGTGAGCGCGGCGCTACAGGAAGACGTGCAGGTGATCGGATTGTCAATTCTTTCCGGAGCCCACAATGCCATCGTGCCGCGGGTGATGGATCTGCTCAAGCAGAACAAGATGGATGACGTTCTGGTGCTGGTGGGCGGAATCATTCCCGATCAGGATATCGACGCACTCAAGAAAATCGGCGTGGCGGCAATCTTCCAGCCGGGCACTGCGATGGATGACATCGTGAAGTTCATCCGCGCCAATGTGAAGAGCGCGGGCGTGGCGCTTTGAGGCCGCACTAACCGCCAGCAAGTTCTCTACGCATGCCCACTCCGAACTTAACCGGCATCCGGCAACAACTCGAGCGCACCGTTGGTCCCGCGCCGTGGTACTGGAAGATGTTTCCGGCATTCCGGTCTGTAAGCGGGCAGCGCTTCGTATGGACTCATCACGGCGACCAGGGGCCGGTTGCGTATGTGGTCTCGCTGGCGCTGGAGCAGGAACCGGAGAAGCCGCGGCTGGCGCTGAATACATACTGCCGGCCGTTTATGGTGTCGCCGCAGTGTCTTGGGATTTGGTGTCCGGAAGGGCGCAACATTCGTCTCGTCTGTTTCGATCCCGATCAGTTCAAGGCATTTGACCTGGCGGAGATTGCGGGATGGTTCAAGCAATCTTCCGACCGTATCTACGCGAAGACCGCTCCGGTCGCGGACTTTGAAGTGCCGCTCACACTGGCGCCCGGCATGCACAAGATCGATGTGCCGACGGAACTTGCGGTGGTCGATGAGTTGATCGTGCCCACCAGCTATAAGGCGATGTCGAATGACGATCCGGCGTTCGCGCTTTTTGTCCTCTATCTACAGGCGGGGCTGGTGGAGGTGCTGCCGCAGAAATGGTTCACGGCTTCGCAGTATGAGGTGGGGAAGCAGTGGATTTCTCGCGCGGCGCGCGATCAGGAATCGCATCGCATCTTCGGGGAGTGTGTCGGCGCGGGAAGCTTTCTGCTGGAAGAAGATGGCTGCCGGCTGGCGGAGTGGATGGAGGCGCGAGGCTAGCTCCCGGGCCCAATCATTCGGTTTAGAACTAATGACCACTTTTGAAGTGCCGCCTTCACTAAAGTCACTACAAACTATCTTTAGTTAAGCACCTAAAGGCCGACCTGTTTTTGCCCGATGGAGACTAAAGGACGCGCCCTTCAGGGCGTCGATGACCTTCTCTAGCAAAGCATTCGCCACGTGCGCACTAGCGATCCTCCTGTCCATCGGCATGCTCTCTTACCGGAGCACGGTCCAGGACGAGGAGGATCGGGGATGGGTCACGCACACGCATCTTGTTCTGGAGAAGCTCCAGGCGGTTCTTATTGACGTCACCGAGGCTGAAACCAGCCAGCGAGGATTCATACTTACTGGCGAAGAAAAGTATCTGGAACCGTACCGGGCTGGCATCGATCAGGTCCAGCGGGATATCGGAGAAGTCCAGAGACTCACTGCCGACAATCCCCGGCAACAGGAAGCGATCAAGGGTTTGAATCCGGTGGTCGATACGAGGCTCACGTTGCTGGCCGGGCTAATAGAGATTCGGAGGCGAAGCGGGTTGATGGCCGGGGCCGAAGCAGTGGCAAAAGGCAACAGCGAGGAGTTGATGAACGAGATTCGGGAGCGGATCGGCGAGATGCGGTCGACTGAAGAGCGACTATTAAAGATCCGGCTGGAGACGGCAACGACCGGAACCCGCAAGATGAAAGCCGTCATTGTACTGGGGAACGGGTTGGCCATTCTCATCTTGTCGGTGGCGGGCATGGTCATCCGCCGGGAAGCGGGCCGGCGCAATCTGGCAGAGCGCGAGTTGAAGCATGTGAACGAACACCTGGAACACCGGACGGCAGAGCTGTCCGATGCGAATAGCGAACTGGAGAGCTTCTCCTATTCCGTCGCGCATGACCTGCGGGCGCCGCTGCGGCAAATCGCTGGATATTCCAACGTCCTCATACAAGACTACGGGCCGCAGCTGGATGCCGAAGCGCGGCGCTACCTGGAGAAAGTTGAGGATGGGGCGCGGAAGATGGGGCGGCTGGTGGATGACTTGCTGAGCTTATCGAAGATCGGACGGCAGGAACTCGCGTTACAGGCTACGCCGCTGGACTCTATTCTGCGGCAGGTGGTCGAGGACCTTGCGCCGGAGTGTTCAGGACGGGAAGTGGAATGGCAGATCGGGAGCCTGTTCAGCGCGGAGTGCGATCCGGGACTGATGAAACAGGTGTTTGTGAATTTGCTCTCGAATGCCGTGAAGTACACGGGAAAGCGGGAGCGAGCTGTGATCCAGGTGGGACAGATGACGCAAAACGACCAGCGCGTGATCTTTGTCCGCGACAACGGGGCAGGCTTCGAGATGCAATACGTAGGCAAGCTTTTTGGAGTTTTTCAGCGGTTGCACAAGGCGCGCGATTTTGAAGGAACGGGGGTGGGACTGGCGATTGTGCAGCGCATTATTCGCAAACACGGTGGGCGGATCTGGGCGGACGCGAAGCTGGATCATGGGGCGACCTTCTTCTTTACGCTTGGATCACCAGAGAACAACACGAACAATAACCCAGAGCGTTTGATCAGGAATGAGGTAATTCATGTCGCACGAAGTTGAGATTCTGCTGGTGGACGACAGCGCCGAGGATGTGGAATTGACCGTTCTAGCATTGCGGCGTAACAAGCTCTCCAACGACATTCAAGTTGCGGAAGATGGGGCGGAGGCTCTGGACTTCCTTTTTTGCCGCGGTCCCCATAAGGATCGATCGTTTTCGCATCCTCCGAGGCTGGTTCTGCTCGACTTGAAGCTTCCGAAGGTTGATGGGTTGGAAGTGCTTAGGGCGATTCGGGGCGACGAGCGCACGAAAGCGATCCCAGTGGTAATTCTTACTTCCTCCAAAGAGCAGAGAGATCTGATCGATGGGTACAACTTGGGGGTAAGCGCTTACATCCAGAAGCCGGTCGATTTCGACCAGTTCGCCGAGACCATTCGACAGGTCGGGATGTTCTGGCTGCTGATCAACCAGGCGCCTCCACCGGGAGCGTTTGTGGCGAGTAAGGCGCGGGGAGCATGAGGAAGGCTCCGTCGAAAACCCCGTCTGTGGGCGGCCGTGCTGTAGGTGGCGGGCGGGAGGAGGTCAGCCCCCGCGATCGTTCGCCTCTAGTACACGGGGTAACCGGGCTCGCCGGGCAAGTGGCCGTCCACCTTGAGCACTTTCATTGCGGGTTTAACGTCTCCCAGCGTGACCAAAGCGATGGCGCCTGGGAACGCTCCGATGGCTTCCTTTTGCATGCCATTGGAAAACAAGGCTACCGGCTCGGCTTGGGCCTCGCCGTGAAACACCTGCGCGATCCAATGCTGCTTGTACTCGCTCTCCGACATTCCCAGGAGCCTCAAAAGGACCACGCGTTCGTATGATCCTGGGACGCGCACGATCAACTTGACGGAAACCCCTCCCGGCCAGGTCCGCTTTTCCCCGGCAAAGATCTTGCGCAACTCGGACTTGGTCACGGTATTCACCGGATTCTTCGGATTCACTATTACGGCAACCTCCTGATTCTCAGCGGGCGAGATCTGCGCGAGGGCCGGCCCCAACAGAGAAATCAGCACGAGCAGTGTCATGGACTTCTTCATGTTTCCCTGCTTCAGAATGTGAATGCCACTTGCATCTGCAAGCCATTGAGGTCCGGCTGAGCCTTGCGGACGGTATGATCCAGTTGAGCCTTGAAAGCAATGCTGTCGCTGAAGTCATAGCGCGCGCCGAAGGATGGGCCGTAACGCAGGCCAACGTCCTCGAAAATGGTGTCTTCTCTAGCTGCATTTACGTATTGATAACGGAAAAACGGCCGGATGCGACCGAACCGCTTGGAGAACTGGGAATAGAAGGCGGGCATATTGGTGACGACCTCGTGGTTTTCCGGCGCGTGGCGAATAAGGAAACCCTCATTGAGGAACTCGATGCCATGCGCCACATAGACGACGTGAGCGTTGACGATGGTCTGGCCGATCCTGACAGGGGATGCCACGTTGGAGTCGCTGATTTTATCGTGGTAGAAGGAGCCGCCGATTTGTAAGCCAGGAAGGATCTCAGGGCGGACGAAAAGACCGATATTTATGTGGTTTCCGTTGTTCTCGTCGTCCACCTTTCCCGAACCGTTGATATCGGGCCGCACCGTATCGCTGGAGCCGTACTCCAGGAGATAGTTCAATCCCAGCTTGCCTGAAGGGACGGCGCCGGTAATCGAGATTCCCAAGGCTTGCGTAGGCAGCAGACCACCTTCCGCGGCAAATTCCGTAATCAGAGGACGGTCGACCGTCGTGAGGAACCACCTGGCAGTCCTGAACTCCGAATTGTAAAAGCTGATACCGGTTTGGTATCGGCCAAAGGACACCCGCAGGTGCTCGCTGAAATCGTATTTCAGCAGAAAACGCTCAAGATCGACGGTGAAACTCTGGCCCTCGCTCCCTTCGCCAAACGCGATCTCAGAGAGCACCCTGGCCTTATCGCTGATCTTGGATGTGAGGAAAAGGTCAAAGTCGCCAGTATAGAAGCTGCCCGCCGATCCGGGATTAAATCCGTAGGTTCCCAACTCTGGCTGGCGTTGGTCCAACACTTTGTAGTTGACTTCTCCGAAGCCGCGCCACTGGATGCCGCGAATATCGTGCCAATCGAATGGTGGCGCGGCCGCCGGTAATGGCTCAGTTTGTTCCGCAGATTGCGGGGGTGCGGGCGGCGGGGCGGCTTCAGCCTGGGCGACGGGCGTGACGTGCGGTTGCCTGTCCTCCAAAATCTTGATCCGCTCCTGAAGGTCACGGTCCTGTTGTTGCAATTGCTTGATCTGTTGCATCAGTTGGTTGATGGTTTCCGGATCGACGGCGCTGGCGTTTTGCGCCCAACTGGAGGCGGGAACCAACAGCAGCGCGAGTAACGCGCTATAGATGTGAGCTGTGGCGATCCGTCTCAGCACGGAACATCTCTCCGGAACATCTCCTTGACCAATCTGCTTCATGCTCGTAGTTGACTATCGTCAGGACTGGCTGAGGGCATCGCATTACGATGGTGCTGGCGAAGGGAGGCGAATGGCGGAACCTGACGGGAGCAACGTTCCTTCTCGGGACAATCACCAACATGGGCTCAGTGAGGACGTTGGCTTATGAGCAAGTCTTCCTTCTTTCCTCTGCGGGACGAGGCAGATGCGTTCCTGTTGCGCCTCCAATCCACCGACGGGACAAACCGCTTGACGGGAATGTGTGATGGCTCTCACAGAAATTGTGGAACGGATGGCGGCAGACGCACGACCACTGGTGATCACCAGAAATACAAAGTTCTTTTCCGCCGGGGCGGAGCTGGGAGAGATTGCGCCGCTGGAGGGGCCGTCGGCCTGCGAGTTTTCCAGGATGGGGCAGGCGCTGATGCGTTTGGTGGAACAATTCCCGGCGCCGGTATTTGCCGCCGTCTCGGGATACTGCATGGGTGGCGGGCTGGACTTGGCTCTGGCTTGTCACCATCGGGTCGCTGCGCCCAATGCCGTGTTCGGACATCGCGGCGCGGCCTTGGGATTGATCACGGGATGGGGAGGGACGCAACGGTTGCCAAGGCTCGTGGGCAAAGGCATTGCCCTGGAAATGTTTGTAGCGGCGGAGAAGGTGCACGCGGAGCGGGCACTGGCCATTGGACTGGTGGAGGCGGTGGTGGAGGATCCGGTGGCCGAAGCTTTGCGGAGGATCAGACTCTAAGTGGCACCGGAGGAAAGATTCGGAGCTCCCCAGCTTGGTTTCTCAGGCTTGACGAAGCAGTTTTGCCCTCTCCCTCGTAGGCCTATGAGCTGCAAACTGGAAAGCTGTGAATCCTCCCCCGTGACCGGTTCCCGCTCCGGCCGCAGGTTATCGGCCCGTAAAATCAGCGGGAAGAACGAAGTGCGGCGCTTGCGAAGCACCTGGAAGTGTTTGAGGATGTCTGGGAGGAAAGTGGCCCCCACCACCACGTTCGGGCCCTAGCAAGCCTCCGCAAGGCTGGGCTAGACTTCTGGCCGAACGAACTCTCAGGCGTCCCAGGACGTGAAGCAGTGGGCATTCTGCCGCACGGTCTGCCTGGAAGTCGTTAGCAAACCTCATTTTTTCGTGAAGATTTTCTCAGGGCTGTAATGAATAAGGCAGTCAGGCAGATGTATAAGTTCGGGCCATTCGTTTTGGACCCAGGCGAGCGCTTGGTGCGCCATGGCGCGTCGCGGATGGAACTGCCGCCCCGGGCCTTCGACACATTGGCGGTGCTGGTGGAGAACAACGGCCGGTTGCTGGAAAAAGACGAGCTGATGCGAACCGTGTGGGGCGACACGGTGGTCGAGGAGAACAACCTGAGCCAAGTCGTGTACCTGCTACGCAAGGCTCTGCGTGATGGCGAAGACGGTGCGCGATACATTGAGACCGTTCCGAAACGTGGCTACCGGTTTGTGGCGGAGGTCCGGGAATTCGAGCCTGCAGAAAATAGCCAGAGCCGCAACGGGATTTCAAGCTTCGGCCCGCCCGCCTCCTCCTCTTATTCAGCGAATCACCAGACCCCGGCTGTGGCCTCGGAGCCGGCAGCTGCCCGCGCTGACAGAAGCGATCTTGAACCGCCAGGTGGGAACTCAAGAGCACGTCGGTGGATGCAGGGCCTGGTAGGTGGGCTGGCCATCATAGCCGTGGTGACGTTGCTGGAAGGCACGGGCTGGAAGCGGAAGCTGTTCGGCGAAGCGGCCGCCAGTCCTATTCGGTCGGTCGCGGTGTTGCCGTTGCAGAATCTCTCGAACGATCCTGATCAGGAATATTTCGTCGATGGGATGACCGACGAGTTGATCACCGATCTGGCGCAGATTCGCGAGCTCAAAGTAGTTTCCAAGACTTCGATCATGCAATACAAAGCGACGCGGACGCCGCTGCCGCAGATTGGGCGCGATTTGGGAGTGGACGCCGTGGTGGAGGGCTCGGTGCTGCGTTCGGGCGATCGGGTAAGGATTACGGCGCAGCTCATCCGGACGGCAACCGATCGGCACATCTGGGCAGAAGCTTACGACGGCGACCTCAAAGACGTGCTATCGCTGCAGGCACGCGTGGCCGAGGCGATTACCAATCAGGTCAAGCTCAACCTGAGCGCCGAGGAGAGTGGCCGGCTGCGCACCGCACACGCCGTGAACCCTGAGGCCTTTGATCTCTATCTACGCGGCCGTTATGCCTGGAACCAGAGAAACCTGGAAGGCTTTCAAAGAGCGATCCAGTACTTCAACCAGGCAATCGAGAAGGATCCCAACTTCGCATTGGCTTATTCAGGCCTGGCCGACTCCTATACCCTGCTGGCTCTTTACGGTGCAGGCGCGACCGGTATAAACGCGGCCAAGAGTGCCACCGAGAGGGCCCTGCAACTGGACGGCACGCTGGCTGAGGCACATACCTCTTTGGCCGCGGTAAAGATCCTGCATGATTGGGATTGGCAGGGCTCCGAGCAGGAATTCCGCCGGGCGATTGAACTGAATCCAAATTCCGCGCAGGCTCACCACTGGTATGGCAATCTGCTGCTGGGGCCGGAAGGACGCCACGAAGAAGCGATCGCGGAGCTGTTGCGGGCACAGGAGTTGGATCCACTCTCTCCGATCATCAAGGCCGATACTGGGTTCGCGTATTTTCTTGCCGGCCGTTACAACCTGGCGCTCCAGGAGTACCAGCAGGTTTTAGCGGCGAACCCCAACTTCGTGCCAGTGCACTTCTATCTTTCGAAATACTATCGTCAGACCGGCCAATACGGCCTGTGGCTCAAGGAAACCATCGAGGATCAAAGTCTCGCAGGCCTTCCCAACCAGGTCCAATCTCTCCAGCAGGTCTACGATCAGGGCGGGTTCCAGGCTGCGATGGAGGAGATGGCAAAGCCGAAAGGATCGAGCAAGCTTGCGGCTTTCAAGGATGTACGACTCGACTCTTGCGCGGCGGCAGAGGCGGATGCGGTGCTCGGCAGAAATGTCGCGGCCTTGAACGCGCTCGAAGAATGCCATCGCTGGTCGGAGACAGCTCTCATTTATCTTAAGGTCGATCCCGTGTGGACGAACCTGCGACCGGAGCCGCGTTTTCAGGGCCTGCTGCGCCGTCTCCGTTTGCAGTAAACAACCTGCCGAACAAACTTTCCCCGTTGTCTATGTTTTTCGCGATCGTGCCCCGCGTCCGCGGGACGGAGGGAGCGCCCTCGATTGCGCGCCGCCGCAGGAGTGGTATACCGTAAACAGTCCGACCTCTTGACCCATGGCTGACCGCAGCGAAGCTCCCACAGAACCGTCGTCGCAGGTGTCCAACGTTCTGACGACGAAAGTTGATCCCACCTCGGCACGATACGAAGCCAACATGCGCTTCCTCGCCGATCTGATGTCACAGGTGCGCAATGAGGGGGAGACGATTTGCGAAGGCGGCGGCGCCCGGAGCATCGACAACCAGCATGGTAAGGGACGCCTCACCGCGCGTGAGCGCATCGAACGGCTGGTCGATCCGGAAACGTTCTTCGAGCTGGGAATCTACGCCGCCTACGGCATGTATGAAGAGTGGGGCGGAGCGCCGGCAGCGGGCGTGATCACCGGGCTGGCGCGAATCCATACCCGCATGGTGATGATTATAGCGAACGATGCCACGGTGAAAGCTGGCGCGTTTTTCCCCATGACGTCGAAGAAGGTGATTCGCGCTCAGAACATCGCCATCGAAAACCGTATCCCGACCGTTTATCTGGTCGATTCGGCAGGAGTGTTCCTGCCGCTACAGGAAGATGTTTTTCCCGACACTGACGACTTCGGCCGTGTCTTCCGCAACAACGCGGTCATGTCGGCGCTAGGCATTCCGCAGATCGCGGCCATTATGGGTATGTGCGTGGCCGGTGGCGGCTACCTGCCGGTGATGTGCGATCACGTCCTGATGACCGACGGCAGCGGTTTATTTCTAGCCGGTCCGGCGCTGGTGCAGGCGGCGATCGGACAGAAAGTATCGGCGGAAGATTTGGGCGGAGCGGCCATGCACGCGGGCATCAGCGGCACGGTGGACTTCCGCGAACCCGATGATCAAGCTTGCCTCGCGCGTATTCGTTCCATCGTAGAAAAATGGGGATACCGGCGGCAGTCCCCATGGGACCGCAGGAAGCCAGTGGAGCCTGCGTTGGCGGCCGAGGAGATTTACGGCATTTACGATTCTTCGCCCGCGCGCCCGTACGACATGAAAGAGATTCTGGCGCGCGTGCTCGATGGCAGCCGTTTCGACGAATACAAGGCGGAATACGGCAAAACCTTAATCTGCGGCTACGGACGCATCGGCGGCTTTGCCGTTGGAATTGTCGCCAACCAGAAGCTGCACGCGCAGCAAACCGACCACGAAGGCCACAAGCGGATCGAGTTTGGCGGCGTGATCTACACGGAATCGGCGGAAAAAGCGGCGAGATTCATCATGGACTGCAATCAGAATCTGATCCCGCTGATTTTTTTTCATGACGTGAATGGCTTTATGGTGGGCCGCGACGCGGAGTGGAGCGGCATTATCAAAGCGGGAGCGAAGATGGTGAATGCGGTATCGAATTCCGTGGTGCCAAAGATCACCGTAATTGTGGGGGGGTCGTTTGGCGCGGGACACTATGCCATGTGCGGGAAGGCGTTTGATCCGCGATTCGTTTTTGCGTGGCCGACGGCGCGCTACGCCGTGATGAGCGGTGATGCAGCGGCGGGAACCTTGGTGGAAGTCAAAGTCAAGCAACTGGAGCGCGGCGGTACGAAGCTCGGCGAAGAAGAAAAGAAGGAACTGTACGAATCGGTGAAGCGCACTTACGACGAGCAGACTGATCCGCGGTATGGCGCCGCTAGATTGTGGATCGACAAGATCATCGATCCCATAGAAACGCGTGACGCTATTACACAGGCTCTGGAAGCAGCGGCGCTGAACCCCGATGTGGCGGAGTTCAAGGTTGGAGTGTTGCAAACGTAAAGTTGGCCACGGATTTACACGGATTCACACGGATAAAGAAAGCAAAAGATCCCTCTTAAGGTTTTGATCCGTGAGAATCCGTGTGATCCGTGGCAGGTCTGGTTATGTCTGAGACAGTCAAGCTGATCGAATGTCCCCGCGATGCCTGGCAGGGGCTGAAGGGACAGATTCCGACAGACATTAAGCGGGCCTATTTGCAGGCGCTGATCAGCGCGGGGTTCAAGCACATCGATGCTGTCTCGTTTGTGTCGCCGAAGGCTGTGCCCCAGATGGCGGACTCGGAAGAAGTGCTGAAAGAACTCGATCCGCCTGACGATGTGGAAATCATCGGCATCGTGGTCAACGAAAAGGGCGCGCAGCGGGCCATCGAGACGCATGCGGTGCATACTTTGGGATTTCCATATTCAATCTCGGAGACGTTTTTGCGTAAGAATCAGAATCAGTCGGCGGAAGACGCGCTCGATGAACTGGAGAAGATCCAGAAGAAAGCGGACGATGCCGCCCTCGACGTTGTGGTCTACATCTCGATGGCATTTGGCAATCCCTATGGCGATCTGTGGAATATGGACGAAGTGATTGAAGCCATCTCACTGATGGAAGTCGACAACCTGCGTATGATCTCGTTAGCCGACACCGTTGGCATGGCTACTCCAGAACAGGTCAGCGACTTGGTAGGCGCGGTGATGGCGAAATACGATTACCTGGAGATTGGAGTACACCTGCACAGCCGCCCCGAGCACGCCGCCGCGAAGGTTCTCGCGGCTTACGACGCCGGCTGCCGCCGCTTTGATTCGGCATTAGGCGGACTAGGTGGCTGCCCGTTCGCACAGGATGCGCTGGTCGGCAACATCGCAACTGAGAAGGTGATTGAGACCTTGAAGCAACGAGAGGCTAACTTGCCGGCCCTGAAACCGCTGGACGCGCTGTTGCGTGCGACGGCAGGGATAGGCGCACGCTACAGCGATTCGGTCGACGACGATTAGTTGTCTCCAGACATGAACTACAAAACCATTCAACTCGCATACGACTCCGGCGTGGCCACCATCACGCTGAACCGTCCGGATAAACGCAACGCCATCAGCTTCGAGCTGATTGATGATCTGCTGCGCGCGCTGAAGGAAGTGGAAACATCCGACGCGAGTGTGCTGATCATGACGGGCGCGGGCAAGACCTTCTCCTCCGGCATGGACCTGGACAATTTGAAAACGCTGATCGGCCGGTCGCCCGAGCAGAACCTGGAAGACTCGAACACTATGGTCCGGATGTTCCGTAAGCTCTACGAATTTCCCAAGGTGACGATTGCAGCGGTGAACGGCGCGGCCATCGCGGGCGGCACGGGACTAGCTTTGCTGTGCGACTTCACACTGGCCGTGCCGGAAGCCAAGCTCGGCTACACCGAAGTGCGTATCGGCTTTGTGCCCGCGATTGTTTCCACGTTTCTGCTGCGCCAGGTCGGCGAGAAGCAGGCGCGCGATCTGCTGCTGACCGGAAGAATCATCGGTGCCGAAGAAGCGGCTCGCATCGGATTGATCAACGAAATTGTCCCTTCGGAAACTCTGATGACGCGCGCCCGCGAATTAGCGGCGCTGCTGATGGAAAACAGTCCGGCTTCGTTACGAGCCACAAAGAAACTCCTGAACGACCACGCCCGCGCAGAACTCGATACACAAATCGAAGCCGCGGTACGGGAGAATGCCGCGATTCGCACCACCGCCGACTTCCGCGAGGGCGTCACATCATTTCTGGAAAAACGCAAGCCCGTGTGGAGCGGAAAATGACTTCGAATCGTCCACAGGCGGTCAACGAAACCCGGCTGCGCGTACGCTATGCGGAGACCGATCAGATGGGCGTGGTTTACCATTCCAACCATTTCATCTGGTTCGAGGTCGGCCGCGTAGAATTGCTCCGGCAGATGGGCTTTTCCTATCGCGACATGGAGAGCCAGGACAACTGCTTCATCGCCGTGGCCGAAGCCAAATGCCGATATCGCGCCGCGGTGCGCTATGACGAAGAAGTTCTGGTGCGCACGCAACTGTTGAACGTGCGTGAGTCAGTAATCCATTTTGGTTATGAACTGAGGCGCGCGGAAGACGGCGTGCTGCTGGCGGAAGGCGAGACTACTCACATCGTCACCGATGCAGATATGAAGATTGCCGAGTTGCCGGATAAATATATGAAGGCATTCCGCGCAGCGGTGGGAAAACGGGACGGGAAACTCATTTGAACGCACTTCACATCAACGGCAACGATCTCACTCTGGAAGAAGTGCGCGAAGTCGCACAGATTGAAGCCCGGCGGCCGGTGCTCTTGTCGGCTGACGCGCGCGAGGGCGTGGATCGGGCGCGCGCCGTGGTGGACGAGATCGTCAGCAGCAATAAACTTGCTTACGCGATCACCACCGGCGTCGGCAAACTCAGCGACGTGCGCATCGCCGGCGACCAGATTCGCGAACTGCAAGTCAACCTCGTACGCTCGCACGCCGCAGGTGTTGGTGAACCGCTATCCGTCGCGGAAACCCGCGCCATGATGCTTCTGCGGGCCAATTCTCTGGCCAAGGGCTTTTCCGGCGTGCGTGGGATCGTCATCGACACGCTTTGCGAAATGCTGAACCGCGGCGTCACGCCCTTCGTGCCGTCGCAAGGCAGCGTGGGCGCCAGCGGCGACTTAGCTCCTCTGGCGCATCTCGCCCTGGCTTTAATCGGCGAGGGCGAATGCGTCGACACTGCGGGTAAACGCATTGCCAGCGCCGACGCGCTCAAACAGGCGCAGACAAAACCGCTCGTGCTGCAATCGAAGGAATCCATCTCGCTCATCAACGGGACGCAAGGCATGCTCGCCGTGGGCACGCTGGCGCTGCTGGCTACCGAGACGCTGGTGGATTCCGCTGACGTTCTGGGCGGTCTCTGCTGCGATGCTCTGAAGGGCACCGACGCCGCCTTCGATGAGCGCATCCACAAAGCTCGCCCGCACGGCGGACAAATAAGGACGGCGGCAAATCTGCGCAAGATGCTCGAAGGCAGCCAGATTCGCGAATCGCACCGCACCTGCGGCCGCGTGCAGGATGCCTACTCCCTGCGTTGCATCCCGCAGGTGCATGGCGCGGTGCGCGACACACTCGCGCACTGCCGTGAAGTGTTTGAGATCGAAGCAAACTCCGCGGTGGATAATCCTCTGGTCTTCATCACGGACGCGAAGAACTCCGAGGGTGATGTGATCTCGGGAGGAAATTTTCACGGCGAGCCGCTGGCGTTTGCTCTGGATTTTATTGGTATCGCCTTGAGCGCGCTCGCCGGTATCAGCGAGCGCCGCATTGAGCGTCTGGTGAATCCCGCGCTCAGCGAGGGCTTGCCGCCATTTCTAGCACAAGGGGCAGGATTGAATTCAGGTTTCATGATGCCGCAGGTCACGGCGGCGGCGCTGGTCAGCGAGAATAAAGTGCTGGCTCATCCCGCGTCGGTGGATTCGATTACCACCTCAGGCAACAAGGAAGACTACGTTTCCATGGGCATGACGGCTGCGATCAAGCTCAAACGCATAGTCGAAAACACACGCAGCGTGCTTGCCATCGAAGCGATGGCTGTGGCTCAGGCCATCGACTTTCTGGCCCCCCTGAAGACGTCGAAGCGCGGACAGGCGGCGCATGCGGCGATCCGGTCGGTATGTCCCACGATGGAGAAAGACCGCGTCATGTACCAAGACTTCGCGCGGCTCGCCGAATTGATCGCCAGCGGCAAGGTAGCAGAGACGCTGCGCTAGTTTCTAGAAGTCGTTCTTGCGCACCTTCCATCCCAAGTCGTCAGGTGTTTTGGTCTACCAACCGTTTCTCTCCCGCAGGCTCGTGATGTGGGCCACGTGATGGCGTCCGTGCCAGGCGTAGAGCGCCAGGTTCCTTTCCAGAGTCACTAAGCCAAGTTCGGGATGGCGGAAGGTGCGCCTCCAGTCTCCCGGCTGGAACGATCGCAACAGGCGAACCCAGCGATCGTGCAGCGAATCCAGCAACGCCAGTGAGACCTCCACTGGAGTGGCTTGCGTGTCGGCAAGCCGCGCCCAGCGGTCTTCGGCGTAGGGCTTGATCGTCGGTTCGTCTTCGGTGAGGGCCAGCTTGAAGCGCACGTAGGCATTGAGATGGCTGTCGGGGACGTGGTGGGCGACCTGGCGCACGGTCCAGCCGTCGGGACGGTAGGGTGTGTCGAGTTGCTGCTGCGAGAGCCCTTTCACGGCTGCGCGCAAGCGAGCGGGCGCTTCCTCGATGTGGTGGAGGAGCTCCTGCCGTTGTTCCGGCGTGGGTGGGCCAGCGTAAGTGAACTTGCCGATGGGATAGCGCAGGTCGGTCATTGTATCCTCTGGCATTCCTGTTCTCCTCTCTTAATCCTCAGGCGCATGGTGCGGGGTGTTCAGCCGCGCTCCCTTTTTCAAATTGCAGTCTCGACAGAGCATCTCTACATTTTCAGCACTTCCCGACCCGCCCCAAGCTCGCGGAATCACATGGTCGAACTGAAGATTTTGCGTGGATCCACAGCTCCGACACCGGCCCTGATCACGGGTCCAAACAAACAGTCTTGTGTCTGCGGAGATGCGTGCCCATTCGTCCGCGCCTACGCCTGCGCGCTTGACTACTTCCCGACTTATTTTCGGCAAGCGCAACAGGCGAGGCGGTTTCGGCTTCCACGACAGAGGCTTGCTCACAGTTTTACTCCTGCCAAAGTTGCGATATCCTCAATCGCGCGGCTCAGGTTGCGGAGCATGATTGTCTTCTGCGGCTGGCCGGCCTTGAGATCCTGTATATCACTAGCTGGTGCGGAGCGGAGTTTCTCGGTTGCGTTCTTAATCGCCGCGAAGAGACTACTCTCAAGCGAAGGATCCGCCTGCATGAGGACCCGGACCGCTTCGTCGATCCCCTTATCATCCAGCGCCGTTAGTGCAGCCGGAGTCGTGAGGATAATAGGAAGGTCGCGAATCTGCTTTGAGTCAGTGAGTCGGCCGTCCTGCAGCCACTTGTGGAATTTCTGCTTGAACTGCAAATTATTCTGAAACAGCTCGCGGAGTTCTTTTTTCTTCATGACCTCATGAAAAAATGAGAACTTTCGAACGTTCGCCTGGCCTGGGAAGAGGTGCAGATATTCGCTTGTGGCCTGATATGCCCAAAGCAGCTCTTTAATCTTCGATTTACTCAAACGGAGGTGGTTCGCCAACCATTCGTAGGTTTTTCCGTAAATGTTGAACAAATCAGAGACATGCTTCGCCTGTTCGTACGCCTCCCACCGAATCTTGCTGGCCACGTGCATGTCGGCCAACAGTACTGCCAGATCCTCTTCGGTCAGCTCAACGTCGAAGACCATCGCGGGCACCGTCATGAAGCGAGTGTCCTGAGGATATTGCTCTTGCAGGTGGCGACACCCTACCGTTCTGCAGTTTCCCTCACGTACACGAAATTTGCCATTTATGCGCTGCACGATCAGCGCCTCGTAGACGCCGCCGTTTTGCAAAATTGATTGCGAAAGATTCTTGACCGCATCTTTTTCCCAGATCAGTGCGTCCAGTTCGTTTTCTTGAACGGAGCTGGCCCTTTGGCCAATCAGATATTGAATTCGGGGATTCAACGGGTCCAACTCACAATCCTTCACGGCGATTGACTGTCGAGTGTAAGGCACCTGTTTTCCTTGAATAGTCATATAGTCGGGCATTTTTGGAATTACCTCCTTAAAACCCCATTAAACTATAATTATAATAGTACTGTCAAGTACTTTATTAAATATAGAAATAAAAGTACCATATAGTACTAGCATGTACCATTTCCGTCCCTTGCCAAACAGCCAACGAATCGTCTATGCTAATAGACGGATATATGCTTATATGACTAAGAACGCCATGTCCGAACCAGAAACCACGCGTCTGACGATCACCTGGTCCAAAGACGCCGATCATGCCTTGCGCACCTTTCTGGGTGCCCAAGGCATGAGGAAGGGTGACCTGTCGAAATTCATCGAGGAGGCCGTTCGTTGGCGCATTTTTCATCAGACCGTCCGCGAAGCCCGCGCCGCCTTCGCCGACGTTTCCCCGGACAAGCTGCAGAAGATGATTGACGAAGCCGTCGAAGAAGTCCGGACGGAACGTTACCGCAAGCGTGCTCAACGACCCTGATGCGCCTTATTCTCGACACCAACATCCTGCTATCGGCGCTCCTCTCTCCACTGGGCTCGTCGGCCAAGCTGCTCGATGCTTGGGAGCGGAAGAGGTTCACTCTCGTTGCCTGTGATGCACTCATAGCGGAACTCCGCGAGGTTGCCGTCCGGCCGTTTTTCCGGAAGAGACTTCGGGCTGGCGCGTCCGAGTTGCTCGCCGCAGGCATTCGGGACTTCTCTCTATTTTGCCGTGACCTGCCCTCCGGCCCAGTAGCGCCGGATCCCAAAGACAGCTACCTGCTCGCGCTGGCGGAAGCCAGCGAGGCCGAGTTCCTAGTGACCGGCGACAAAGAACTCCTGTCCCTCAGGCGTCACAAATCCATCCGGATCATTACCCCCGCCGCGATGATCGAGATCCTGAAAGCTCAGGCCAGCGAATAACTGGAGTTCAACTCACGACTCTTCCGCGGAAATCAGGGAACCCCCTCAGTTAACCACAACCCCTAGCACTTCCTCGCGCCCGACCCCATTCCCTCCGGCTTCGCATTTCGGTTCCCCGTGCCCTAAGATTTGTGCATCGAAGGTTGGTTTGTAGGCTAAACTCGTCAATTCTGGGCAGGTTAGGGCCGTTTGCGGTCTTGCCGGGTGTTGTTGCATTCTAGTTTGAACGAGAGGGACTATGGCAGCTTCGGTCTGGTCTGGACACTTGACTTTCGGCCTCATCTCCATGCCGGTGCGCTTGTTTTCGGGCGCGCGCAGTAGCGGCATCTCCTTCAACATGCTGCATCGCACGGACAAGTCCCGGCTCAAGCAGCAATACATTTGTCAGGCGGAGGGCGTGGTGGTCGACCGCGCTGACATGGTCAAGGGCTACGAGTTCCGCAAGGACGAATACATCGTCATCGAGCCGGAGGAGATCAAGAAGATCGAGCCGCAGACAGCGAAGACCATGGAGATTCTGGAATTCGTCAAGTCGGGCGATGTCGATCCGGTGTATTTCGAGTCGTCGTATTACATGATGCCGGAGGAAGCTGGGCGGCGTCCTTACGCGCTGCTGACCAAGGCGCTGGAAGAGAGCGAGTATGTTGCCATCGCGAAGATCACCATGCACAACCGCGAGTACACGGTGTTTCTGCGTCCGCACGAAGGCGGACTGATGCTGCACACGATGTACTACGCCGAGGAAGTGAAGAAGGTGGAAGGCTTTGGCGCGCCTGATGTGGAGTTGAAAGAAGCGGAAGTGAAAGTGGCGCACCAGCTCATCGAAGCGCTGGCGGATGAATGGAATCCGGAAAAATATAAAGACAGCTTCCAGGAGAATTTGAAGACGCTGATTGAGACCAAGCTTGAAGGCGGAGAGGTGGCGGCGGTCGAAAAGCCGAAGAAGCTGGCTCCGGTCGTCGATCTGATGGCCGCGCTGAAGCAGAGTTTGGCACAGATGGAGGGCAGGAAAAAACCCGCGGCGACCGAAAAAGCGGAAGAGCCAAGGGCGGCCGCTGGCAGCAAGTCGCGGCGCGGACGTTGAAGAAGGGTTGCGTCCCTTCGTCGCGCTCTCCGAGTTTCAATCTTCTGATTTGGCTGCTCGAGCCCACGCCTTTAGATCGCGGAGAGCACAAAGGACTGCCGTAGAGACGCGGAGAAAACCTAGACGCTGCCGCCGTCTTGCCACTTCGTATTGGCCGACGCATCCAACTTACCACGGCGTCCAGGCATCCCAGCAAGGGCAATCCGATTCAAACCCAGGATGTAAAGTCCGGGGCCACTGGCGCAGATTGCGGTCAGCCGTTAGAATGTTGAATTCCTCGCAGATGTAACCATAACTTCCCTTTTGGGGTGCAGATGAGTTTTCGACGCTTGGGCCGATTGGCGGCCATGGTGATTCCCACCCTGATGTGCCTGTCGTGCGGCCAGGTCTACCGCCCTGTGGTCATTCCGTGCTCGGCAGGAATCGGGATTCCCGGATGCCCGGTGGAATCGCCTCCGACTCCCGCTAATTTCCACCAGGTGTTCGGTATCAGCTCTAACGTTCCTAACAACCCCGGCGGGGCCATGCAGATTGACGTTGCGGGAGACTCGATCATCGCTGAAACGTCCAACTCGGACCTCAAGTTCGGCGAAAATCCTACGTACGCGGCCATTCTTCCCAACAACTCAAGACTGTTTGTCGCAAGTGCGGGCAGTATGGCGGGCGATGTTGACTTAGTTTCGTTCTTTACTCCCGCATTTCAATCAACGAGTGCGACCGGATTTGGTGCAGTGACCGCGATCAGTTTGCCCATCCAGTCTTCCAACATCGCTGCGATCAGCGAAGCCGGCAATCTCGTCACGGTGACACTCAACACTCCCTTGCACAATGTCCCGGTCGGCTATGCGATCGTTGTCGCAGGTGTGGACATTCCTGCGTGCAGCCAACCCTTGTGTAACCCTCTCGCTTATGACGGCGCTTTTCCGCTTTCCTCGATCAGCGGGGGCGGAACAACCATCACGTACGTGAATCCAGCCAGCGGGCTTCCACCCTTGTCGGGAGGAACCGCAACATTCCCGCCACTGCCTGTTTTCCTGGGCAGCACCCAGAACAGCGCCATGTACGTGGCGAACTATAACTACAACTCGGTCTCTGCCATCAGCACGTCCTTGAATGCCGTCAGCAACAGCGCGGCGGTGGGAGTTCACCCGGTCGGCCTAGCCGAGACTCCGAACGGCAATAAATTGTATGTAGCCAACCAGGGGGACAATACAGTTAGCAGCTTGAACGTCGTGACCCTGTCGTCCAACACCGTAACTGTTCCGGTCGGGATAACGCTGACGGCCCCGGTTTGGGTGGTGGCTCGCGGCGACAGCCAGAAAGTGTACGTGCTTACCCAAGGGGACACGACAACGCAGGGGCAACTGGTAACGATTGACACTGCCACGGACACCGCTACGAGCAGTATCCCGGTGGGGGCCGGAGCCAACTTCATTTTCTATGATCCCCACTTGAACCGCCTTTACGTGACGAATCCGAATGGGACAAGTTCGACGAACCCGTTGGGCAGCGCGGTCTATGTCTTTTCCGATACTGGCGGAGCTAACGACACTCCGGCTCAGTTGGCTGCGATTCCATTCGCCTTTGGATCGACGGCGTGTCCTTCCGGACCGGGCGCATGCTCCGCCGCCTCGGTGACGGCGTTGGCCGATGGCAGCCGCTTTTATGTGGCCAGCTACCAGACAGCAACATCTTGTCCTGACAGCTTGGTCGGTTCTCTGCCTTGTGTGATTCCCAGCCTCGCCGTGTTTGACGCACGCGATTTCGCGCTAAAGACAACGATCAGCTTGCTGACGAATCCCCCGTTCGCTACAAATCAATACGCTGTGCCCGCAGTGACTGCCTGCGGACCCGTGCCGCCGGTCCCGCTCACTTTGTACTCACCGGGAGCCACCCGTTTCCGGGTCTTCACCACTGCCGCCACGGACAGCAGCCACGTTTACGTGAGCATGTGCGACGCTGGCTCTATTGCGGATATCAACGCCGCCGACAACAATATCAACGGCGGCGGCGGTAGCGGCACTCCAGCCGATACGCTGGTTGCAGACCTGCCGACGGCCTTCAGCGCGGGGCCGACACAACCCAATGGCGAGCCACCGAACCAAAATCCGATCTTGCTGCTAACGGGGCAATAGATTGACAGGGTCGGACGACAGTAAATCCGGACCTAGTTGCTGGCAGCTACTTCTTCTTTTTGCGTGTGCGTGTCTCTGGCGGCGTAGTGCGAGTCGACGTACTCATCAAGGATCCCGATGAACTCCGCCACGATGCGATCGCCTTTGAGCGTGGTGAACAGGCGTCCATCCACGTATACCGGAGCCTTCGGCTCTTCGAACGTTCCCGGCAGGGAGATCCCGATGTTAGCGTGTTTCGATTCGCCGGGGCCGTTAACCACGCAGCCCATGACGGCGAGCTTCATTTCTTCCACGCCGAGATAGCGGACCTTCCAAGAGGGCATCTGCTCGCGCAGGTAGGTCTGAATCTGCTCGGCCATTTCCTGGAAGAAAGTGCTGGTGGTGCGTCCGCAGCCGGGGCAGGCCGTGACCTGCGGAGTGAAGCTGCGAATTCCCATGGATTGCAGAATCTGCTGCGCCACGCGGACTTCTTCGGTGCGGTCGCCTCCGGGCGCCGGCGTAAGCGAGACACGGATCGTGTCGCCGATGCCCTCCTGCAGAACAACGCCCATCGCGGCACTGGATGCAACCACGCCCTTCGCCCCCATGCCGGCCTCGGTGAGGCCAAGGTGCAACGGGTAGCTGCAGCGCGTAGCCAGAGCGCGATAGACGTCGATTAGATCCTGCACGCCGCTGACTTTGGCGCTAAGGATAATCTGATCGGCGCGCAGTCCGAACTTTTGTGCCAGGTCGGCGGAGGTCAGAGCGCTTACCACCATCGCTTCCATCGTAACTTCGCGAGCGTCTTTCGGATCTGCGAGCTCGGAATTCTCGTCCATCATCCGGGTGAGCAAGGCCTGATCGAGCGAGCCCCAGTTCACGCCGATGCGCACCGGCTTCTGGTACTTCACAGCGACTTCGATCATGGTGCGGAAGTTCGAGTCGCCCGTGCGTCCAATGCTGGCGTTTCCGGGATTGATACGGTACTTGGCCAAATCGCGAGCGCACTCGGGATACTTTGTAAGCAGAACGTGGCCGTTGTAGTGGAAGTCGCCAATGATGGGTACGCGCACGCCCAGCATGTCAAGCTCCTCAACGATGCGGGGAACTGCGGCGGCGGCTTCTTCGTTATTGACGGTGACACGCACGAGCTCGGAACCGGCGCGGGCAAGCGCCGCACACTGCTGGACGGTGGAAGCGATATCGGCCGTGTCGGTGTTGGTCATTGATTGCACCACAACCGGTGCATCCGAACCGACGCGCACGCCGCCGACGAGGACGGTGACGGTCTTTCTGCGTGGGATCATCGCCATGGGAAATTCTATTTTAGCACGCGAAAACTATATCTTGACAAAATGAACAGTGTTCAGTAACATGAACATAGTTCACTCCCATGAGCGCAACATCCCGCCGCCGGAAACATAAAGAGGAACTGCGCAGGTTAATCCTGGATGCTGCCCGCGAGATCTTCGTGCGACAGGGTTACGAGAACTTCTCCATGCGTAAGCTGGCACAGAAGATCGAGTATTCACCCGGCAGTGTCTATCTGCACTTCAAGAACAAAGAACAACTGTTCGAGTGTCTCGTGGACGAGAGTTTCGAGCGCCTACTCAAAACTCTCCTCGCTCTGCGGAACGGGAAGGAATTGCAGGATCCCGCCGAAGAACTGAAGAAGGGCATGCGGGCCTATGTAGAATTCGGGCTGCGCAACCCAAATGACTACCGTTTTGCCTTCATGCTCAGGCCACCTATCGAGAAGCATCCTTACAAAGTGCATGCGGCATTTGAGGCGCTACGCTATATGGTGGGGCGTTGCGTGGAAGAGAAACGCTTTCGCGCGGTCGATGTGGAAACCACGAGCCAGGCATTATGGGCTACCGTTCACGGGATCACGTCATTGCTGATACAGAGGCCGACGTTTCCTTGGGTCCCGAAGAAGGGATTGATCGCGCAGATCGTCAACACCTCCGTTGACACCTTGGTCGCAGGAGAACATGCAACGGCGGAAGCAGGAGAGCATCATGCAAACATCAGTAACTTATGAAAACCCGCGCCTGGACGAGTTGCCGCCGCAGACAGACCGCCCCGCTCTCGCGGGGACACGCTCGTCGCTATGTCTGGCGATAGCAGCAGCACTCCTGCTGCTGGCCAACGGAGCGAACACCGTTCCCCTTGCCGCGTGGCTGGCGCCGGTGTTTGTGCTGCGGTTTGTGCGTAGGCAGAGTCTCAAAATTGGGTTGCCTGTCGCTTACCTCCTCCTGGTTGCAGAGTTTGCTTTTCAGTTCCGGGGAATGGTGCCAATCCCGGGAGTGGCGTACTACATCTTTCTCGGCGTATGGGGCATCCCTCTGATTCTGCCCTACGTAATGGATCGACTACTGGCGCACAAGCTCACGGGCATCACGGCTTCGCTGGTGTTTCCCACTGCATGGGCAGTAACCGAGTACCTCTTGTCGCGAGGGCCGTATGGAACGTGGGGGTCGGCAGCCTATTCGCAGTACGGGAATTTGCCCTTACTCCAACTGGTCTCCGTAACCGGTTTGTGGGGCATCACCTTCCTGATTGGTTGGTTCGCGGCCGCGTGCAACTGGCTATGGGAGGAAGGACTCGATTCCAAGCCAGCGCGTGCAGGAGCCTGGCTGTGCGCCGGAACGGTTGCGGCAGTGATGCTGCTGGGCGGCGCCCGCATGGCACTGTTCCCACCGTCTTCACTAACTGTGCGAGTGGCCTCGATTTCCAAAAGGAAAGTGGAGCCCGAGCTGAGCGACGCCGTTTCAGAACGAATGTTTGAGGGCAAAGCTACGAGCGAGGACATGGACGCGATCCAACGGTGGGCCACGGCTATGGAAGACGACTTGCTGTCGCGGGCGGAACGGGAGATGCAAGCGGGCGCCAAGATTGTGTTCTGGGGTGAGACCAACGCACCCGTTCTAAAGGAAGGCGAAGCCGCATTCGTCACACGCGGGGTGGACATAGCCGCGAAGTACCACGTCTACCTTGGCATGGCGCTGGGAGTGTGGAACAAGGATCAGACCCCGCCTCTGGAGAACAAGCTGATTCTGATCCAACCGAACGGACTTGTGGCCTGGGAGTACAACAAAGCGCGGCCAGTGCCTGGTCCCGAGGCCGCCATGCAGGTGCGGGGCGACGGCAAGCTTCGAGCTTTGGATACGCCCTACGGACGGCTGAGTTCGATCATCTGCTTTGACGGAGACTTCCCGCAATTGCTGGCCCAGGCGGGAGCTTTGCGGGCCGACGTGATGCTCGATCCCTCCAATGATTGGCGGGCGATTGACCCCTGGCACACGCAAATGGCGAGCTTTCGCGCCATCGAGCAAGGCGTCAATTTGATTCGGCAAACCAGCCAGGGACTCTCGGCCGCATTCGACTACCAGGGCCGGAGGTTGGCGGCCATGGATCATTACCAGACCGCCGACTACGCGATGGTTTCGCAGGTTCCAACCAGAGGCGCAAGGACCATATACTCGCGCCTTGGGGACTGGTTCGCATGGCTGTGCCTGGCGGGACTAGCTTGGCTGACAGTAACGTCGTTGCGGAAAAAGCGCGCCTGACTGGGAGGCCAGCTGCGTCTCAAGAAATGCTGCCTATGGAAGCCGATTCATCAGCCCGGGCAAAGTCTTCATCAGGTCGTTGTAGATGACCATCACGGCAAACAGCACCAGGAAAACGAACGCTGCCTGGTAGACGCGCTCTTTGATGCGCAGGCTGACATCACGCCGCATGAGCCCTTCGATGAACAGGAACAGGATGACGCCACCGTCGAGAATGGGGATAGGCAGCAGATTAAAGATGCCGAGATTGAGACTAATGCCTGCGGTCAGCTCGAGGAGGGGCGTCCAGCCCTTTTGCCGTGCCGCATAGCCAGCGTCCTGAGCAATGCCGATCGGCCCGGAGACGGCGCGCGGCGAGACCTTACCCTGCACAATCTTCTTGGCCAGTTCCAAAATGAGTAGCGAGTATTTTCTGTTCTGTTCGAGCGAAAGACTTAGTGCCTGGCGGAATGGTAAGGTAGTCACCTTGGTCTCGCTCTTGGGAACAAAGCCCAGGCGGTATCTCTGTTCCTTCTGGTTTTCCGTTTTCGCGAGGACCGGGCTCAGGTGAAAGCTGAGAGTCTGGTTGCCCCGAATCAC